>VFQT010000048.1_pt1 | contig 200753 bp, 147 predicted proteins | sample 3512381 | NCBI WGS metagenome assembly VFQT01 (sample SAMN10412376, study PRJNA504923) | tailings metagenome | isolation source: Relicate 2 Philex TSF3 active mining site | place: Philippines: Tuba, Benguet | collected 2017-08-29
TTGGTGAACATCATCTGCCCCATGCCCCAGAGGCCGTGCATGATCTTGTAGGCCTGCATCGGATAGGTCTTCCGGATGCTGACCACGACGAGGTTGTGGAAGGTGCCTTCCGCCGGAAGGGCCATGTCCACGATCTCAGGGAAGTTCATCTGGAAGATCGGGAGGAACAGCTTCACCGAAGCCGCGCCGATGTAGAAATCCTCCATGGGAGGGATGCCCACGATGGTGGCCGGGTAGACCGCGTCCCGACGATGGGTCACGGCTGTCACATGGAACACCGGGTACGGCTCCGGGAGGGTGTAGTAGCCGGTGTGGTCCCCGAACGGACCCTCCATCCGCAGCGGCTCGGTGGGATCGACGTATCCCTCGATGACGAAGTCGGCGTTCGCCGGGACCAGGAGGTCGTTGGTCTCGCACTTCACCAGGTCGATCGACTTTTTCCGGAGGTATCCGGCAAGCAGGAACTCATCGAGTCCATCCGGTAGGGGTGCCGTGGCCGCAAACGGGAACATGGGATCGCCGCCCAGGAAGATGGCGACGGGCATACGCTGGCCGGTCTCGTAGTAGCGACGCCCATGCCGGGCCGCTACCTTCTGCAGCTGCCAGTGGAGGCCTGTCGAACGGTCGTCATAGACCTGGATCCGGTACATGCCGACGTTCCGGTCCCCGGTGTCCGGATCCTGGGTCACGACACACGGCAGGGTGACGAACCGGCCTCCGTCCAGCGGCCAGCACTTGAGGATGGGGATGTCCTGGAGCGTGGGCGGAAACGGATCCGTCCCCTTCCTCCAATCCGGCGCATCGGGCCAGGGATCCTTTCGGCCCGCGGGAGCCTCGTAGCGGTGGATGACGTCCTTGCAGGGTCCCGACCGGACGGTCCGGGGTCGTGCATGACGAAGCTCGAGGGCAGTCCCAAGGAGCTTCATCGCCTGCTTCAGGGTCGCCGGGGGTTTGGCCTTCATCAGGAACCCGAGCTCCTGGGCGGCGGCATCGACCGTGTCGCGTCCCATGCTCAGCGCCATCCGCTTCCACGACCCCAGCGTGTTGACCGCGACAGGGAACGGGGAGATCCGCCCCTGGATGGTGGGTTTTTCGAACAGGAGGGCCTTGCCGCCACCCGGCTTCTTCATCTCGAGGTCGGCGATCGCCGTGATCTCGAGCTCGGTGGCCACGGGCTCGGAGATCCTCCGCAGCTCACCGGCCTCGTCGAGATGCTGGACCCAGTCGCGGAAAGATTCGAACGCCATGGACCGAGGGTATCGCGGGTTCACGGAAGGGAAAGCGCGGGACCCCGTACCTGATCACATCACGGATCTCACGTTGGCGGTTTTGAGAAACCCGTCTAATGTCTGGATCCTATGAACATCCTCAAGAAGTTGGGTTGGGTTGGGATCTCAGCGGCCTCGCTCTGGATCACCGCAACGGCAGGTACCAATGGGTTCTACATCCCGACCTTCCGGGGGCAGCCGGGGACGACCTCCTCCCTCTGGGAAACGTTCACGGTGCCGACCGGCGCCCCGGGCAATCGGCCCAACGCCGGCACCGATCTCTCGCCGGTACTGACCCAATGGGCCCAGGGGGCACTCATCACCGGGACGGGCAACATCTACAACATGACCGAGGCCGGGGTGTTCACGATCAACTACTCCTCAACCGCTCCGCTCGGACTCGTGGTGCTCCAGATGCGCACGTTCGGCACCGAACTGGACTACAACAGCGTCCGGTTGTCCTACGACGGTGGGGTGCTGTTGACGACGCGGACGGAGACCGATCGCATCCAGGTCGGACAGCCCGGAACCCCGGGGAGCGGTGTGTTCGTTTCCTCGGCCTGGCAGTGGGACCTTTCGGGTCGCAACGTCGGCCAGTACTCGATCTCGTTCAACGCCGCGGAGCACAGCCTGAGTTTCGATTCGGCCCTGCTGGATGTGCAGGCGGTGCCCGAGCCTGGAACCCTCGCTCTGGTGGCCATTGGCACGGGTTTCCTCGTTGTGGGACTGCGCCGCCGCAAGTAAGGGGTTCCGTGAATAAAATCGCCAGAGTCGACAGGTGATTTCTGGTGTCGCATCCGTAGGTTGATCCCATGAGAGAGTCCTGGAAGTCCCGCGTCCTTGGAACCTCGCGAAGTGTCGCCTGGGGGGTCTTGGCCTGCGGTTGGATGCTGGCCCGCGCGTTCGGAGGCGAGTTCTCCATCGCACCTTCAGCACCGTCGATGGATCGCTGGGTATATCCATTCGGCGACTTCCTGGGTGACCGGTCGGTGGCGCCCAACTTCGCCTCCTTCGACCCCCGGTTCGACACCCGGGACGCCCAGTATCTCATGGGCTGGACCACCGACGGGCTCGTCGCGACCAACGCCGGTCCCTCCCGCTACCTGCTGCGACGCGCCCGCCTGGAGGTCCGCAACACGGTCAACAACGCATTCGTCTACGACCCAACCTTCGATCCCTACCTGACCTACGCGACCAACCAGCCGGGATACGTGGCGGACGCGGATCCAGGGCGTCCGGTGGAACTCTACGGCGCCGGGTTCCGGAACGGATTCTCCACCGCCACCTTCCTGGAGAACTCCCCCTACGGACGGATCAACCCGATCACCTCCGGGAACATCTCGATTGGCACCCGCAACGCGTTCGCGGCGATGTTCGGGGATCAGGGCCAGCTGGTGGATGTCTCCAACAACGTGGGACAGGCGAATCCCGAGTGGACCCAGCCGCCATTCGAGGTCCGCCCCTGGGCCGTCGGAACCACCACCAATGCGGCCCCGGGGGAGCTCGTTCCAGAGGATGCCCTCTTCACCTTCGACATGGATCTCAAGGATCCGTGGATCGTCGGATACCTCCAATCGGCCCTCAACGAGGGGCGGCTCCGGCTGGTCCTCGCGTCGTTGTCACCCGCGAACCAAGTGACTCCCGGAGGAACCGGCGGCGGTGGAGCTGGCGCCTATCCCCAATGGGCGACCCGCGAGAACCTGCTGTTCGCCCCCCCAAGGCTGATCCTCGAAGGGGTCGTCGTGGGCCCGGAGGACACCGATCAGGACGGTCTGCCGGACGACTGGGAACGCTTCCATTTTGGATCCCTCGATAAGGCTGCCGCAGACGACACCGACCAGGATCGTGCGACGGAACTCGCCGAATATCAGACGGGCACCGATCCGAATTCGCCCAGCAGCTACCTCCGGATCGACAGCGTGAAGTGGGATGTGGATCGCAATGCCACTCTCGGGTTCCCAACGGCCCCGAGCCGGAGCTACCGGGTGGAGACCAGCTATGATCTCCAATCGTGGTGGCCGGCCCAAGGCGGCCTGACCTACCCGAGCCCAGGCCGTGCACTCTTCGTGGAGCAACGTCTCACAGATCCTCCGATGCCACCGGCCCAGGCGTACTACCGGGTCGTCGCAGAGTAGGATGCCACGGGATCAGGACGGGTTCCCGAATCCCCACCTCTGAAAGGACTTGGGCCCCGAGCTCCCCTTCTCGAAGCGTCGCTCAGGGCACCGGGCCGATCCGGTGGAAGCGGCGGGGGAGAGCTGCCGGCTCGGAAAGATACAGCGTCATGCCCGTGCCCGGCAGGACCGGACCCGGACGGGGCGTCAGATTGCCCAGGTCGTCTCCTTGCTCCACGAGATAGTTGGTCCCAAGGGCGGTCCCAAACTGGATCTCGGGTTCCCCGGTAAGCCCGTCGATGTCGATGTGGATCTGACCCGGCAGAAGGGGATCCAGCACCTCCATGGGACGCATCATGTCGTTATCCTCATGGTCGAGGATATGGCAGTGATACACATACGGGCCCCTAAACTGGGGCTCCGTCGGCCACTGCATGACCACGCGGGTAATGGCCTGTGGACCGCAGCGGACCACATCCTTGGGTCCCATTTCGTTGGGAAGAGCCGGCCTGCGCTTGGCACCCGTGGTGTAGACGTCCAACGGCTTCAATCGTCCCAGCAGGCGATCGGTGATGTAGTTGGACACGCTCGTGGCCTGATTGGTCCCAAACGGCATCCGATCCAGGACAAAGAAATCCAGAAGGTGGATGTGCATGGGATGGGCCTCCGGTGAGAGGTTCACAAACTGCCAGATCTCAATGTCGCCGGCCCTCGGGGTCTCCGTCACCGGGTCCATGAACCGTCGCATATTCAGCGAGGCGAACAGGTTGGTGTCACGGCTGAAGACCAAGCCCGGGAATGGGGTTTCGATCGCCAGATCCAGCGTGACAGTCCGGGTCCGCACCGCCCGCTTCGCCAGATCCGCGGCGACCACCGGGTTGGTCACCAGCACGCTCGGGAGACGACTCGGATCCGGTGACGGATCTTTCTGCTGCACCCGGAACTGGAGGAAGGTGCCCCCGAGGACATTGAGCGGTTCAAAAGGAGGAAGCGCGCGGGAATCGTCATCGAACGAATTGGTGACGACGAGCTGCGTCCCGTTGGTGAGGCCCGAGAAATCCACGACGACCTCCGCCCGTTCCCCGGGCATCATGCGGAGCGTGGAGACGAGCTGGTTGGTCAGGGCGATCCGAACCGGTGCCGCGAGGAATCCATCCTCAGTCGCAATCTGGTCCATCGGATAACTTTGCCCCTCCTTGATGAGCGCCAATCCCAGGGTCCGGAACCCACATCCGTTGAGGATCCGGAACCGATACTTGCGGGGCTCGACCTCGAGGTATGGGGCGATCTTGCCGTTGACGACAGGAAGATGGTGCCAAGGGGGAACCCCGACCGACAGGAGCGTCGCCGGACTCGTGTTCGTCTGCAGATCCCGGTCCTGGAAGGCCAGCGGGATGTCATAGGCGCCGGAGGGCAGGCCCAGCGGCTCCTCCACGGCAGGATTCTGGAGCAGATAGAAGCCGGTGAGTCCGGCATAGACGTTGTTGGCAGTCACGCCGATCGCATGGTCGTGGTACCAGAGGGTCTCGTGGTCTCCGCTGAGATCGGTGTTGTCATAGTAGTAGACCCGCTCTTCGCCGGGCCGAAACCATGCGGTCGGGTGCCCGTCAAACTGAGGCTGGTTCGCGCCGCCATGGAGGTGGACGACGTTCTGGACCAGGCTGCCGTGCACACCATGGTTGTTCGTGTTGGGAGGAAGCCAGGCCGGGTACTCCTTCGGAAGACGATTGATCCAGCGGACGTAGATGGGCTGGTTTGCCAGGGCCACCAGGGTGGGACCCGGATAACTCCCGGCATAGCCCCAGACCGGCACCTCCGGGAGGTCCCGATGGAACCGATGCATCAGCTGCTCCATGGGCATGTCGTAGACCGGGATGCCGTTCGACAGGCCGACGGGCTGCGCCACGGCAGGAATCGGCAATGGATCGACGAACGGGACAAGGTTCGTCACCGCCATCGGAGTCCCGGAGCCACTGCCGTGTCCGGAATGTCCGGAGTCGGCAGCGCGAAGGACCGGAACGGCGGCAAGCAGCGACAGCAGGAGGAGAAATTTCATGTCTGGACGCGGATGGCGGAACCACCCTCCGGCATGCTGCTCCACCCTGCCGGACCTGTCGATCACAGGGTTCTCGGTATCCCGTTTTCTCCCATCACACCGGACCCACACCCCGCGCCTTCAGCTCCCCGAGCGTCCACCGGTACTCGCTGACCAGCATGTCTTCGACACGGGCCTGCTTCAGTTCCTTGGGCAGAACCTCCCAGGTGTAGGTCTCCATCTCCAGATGGGAGCAGAGCCGGGGGTTTTGCTTGAGGACGTCGAGCGTTCCACGGAGGTGGTCCGACGTCGTGCCGAGCAGTGCCGTCTCCGGCGCATGCAGCGGGATGTGGAAGTGAATCCGCCATTCGCGGTCGAACTGCGGACCATCACTCTCCGAAGTCGCCAACGCTTCCCCGAGATCGGGATGGCGGACCAGCTCCCCATCGGCCCGTCGCTCAATCACCTGATGGAAATACACGCCATCGTCGAAGGAGGGCAGGACCGCCCGGACCTCATGCGTCGGATGCACCCGAAGCGCATTGCTGAGGTGGATCTTGCTGATGCGGATCCCGCGACGATGCAGCCGATGGAGCGCCTCCCCGGGGGACTCGAACTGGAGCGCGAAATGACACGTGTCGTAGTTGATGCCCAGATGCTCTCGAAGCCGGAGATCCCCGGGTCGATCCGATTCCAGCTGACCGAAGAAGGCGACGAACTCGGCGGTGTTCTCGACCGTACCGAACGGCTCCGGCTCGAGCCCAAGGTGGAGCTTACGACCCGTCCGTCGCGTCAGCTGCTCCTGGTGGTCGACACAGCGCCACAGGTGGTTCCGAGCCACGGCCAGCTCCCGGGGACCGAGCCGGAACTGCTTGAAGCTCACCGGGACCGTGCTGACGGATCCCTCGACCCCTTCGGGCACGAGTTCGGACAGGATATCGAACAACCGGTTCGTGTAGGCGAGGCGCTCGGGAGAGGTCCAGTCGGGCTGGCAGACCTGCTCCTTCACCCGGGTCCCATGGAAGTTGCCGAAGGGAAATCCGTTGATCGTGAAGACGTAGCAGCGGTTGCGGTCGAGCCAACGCTGGAAGTCCCGGAGCGTTCCCGGAACCGCCAGTTCTCTGGAGGCCGCATCGCTGAGCCGGAGGCCGATCGCATACGGGGACTCCGGGCAGACGGCCCGGCGCACGGCCAGCGTGTGGCGTTCGAGGCTGGCGAGGGTCTCCGCCCACGTCCCGCCCCGGTGGACGTTCGTGCAGTAGGCCAGGTGGAGTCCGTGGGTGAGTTTCACGGCCGACAGGATTCCTGAAACAGGGGCCTGGCGGAAGTTGAGAGGTGTCCCGCCGACGATCTTGCAATCCAGGTCGGCTCCGAAACGCTCACGGGATGTCACGGTCCCCAATGGTGCTGCCGGTTTGGAACGGAATCCTGCTCCTCGGTGCGGCCATCAGCCTTCAGAAGGGACTCCACGCGGACGGAGGTCCGGATCCGTCCGACGAGGTCGCACGCCAGGCGTTGGCCGTCGTCTCGCACTACCGCGGCGTATGGGATGTCCCACCCGACGCCATGCCCACCCGGAAGGTCCCGGACGGCCCCCTTCTGGGGAACGGCGACCTGGGTGTGGCCATCGGCGCGGTTCCGGAACGCCGGCGACACTACGGACTAGGGGAGGATGGAGGTGCCAACGTCACGCGCCGGACCAATGCTCCCACAGCCTGTCCGGAGCTCCATCGATTCCATCTTTCCAAGAACGACTTCTGGAAGACCAAGACGATCTACCCGAATGCCCACCCGGCACCCATCGGTGCGATCGACATCTCAATTCCGGCCCTCAATGGAGGTGTGTTCCATGCCGAACAGGTCCTCGAGACAGCCGAGGTGGTGCATACGCTGCGGACCGCACGTCTGATGCAGGATCCACCTCCCTTCACCCGACCCGGTACCGAGATCCGGATGCGATCCTGGGTCGCCGCAACCGAGAACCTCCTGGTCATCGAGCTGTCGGTCGCCGGGGATCCTGCTGACGCCAATCCATTCGCGCCGACGGCGTTGACCGGGGTCGACGTGAAGCTCTGGCCGATGACCGGGAACGAGGCCGAGACGGCGTCGGGCAACCTCCCGGATGGCTGCTGGGCGGTGCGCCGGTTCATCAGCACCACCAACTCGATTGCGTTGGAACAGAAGCCGTCCGCCAGAACGACCGAAGCCGCCGTGGCCCTCCGTCTCCTCGGCCACCGCCAACCCGGACTTCCATGGAGCCGGGGCGATGGCTGGTCGGCGGACCGCTTCGTGCTCCAACCCGGCCGCGTGGTCCATCTCGTTGCTTCGGTGGTGACCCGCGAGGAATCGCCTGATCCGCTCGGGGAGGCGCAGCGTCGGGTGGCGGCCCTGGACCCTGAACGGGTGGAGAACCTCCGGGAGCAGCATCGCGCCTGGTGGCGTGGATTCTGGTCGAAGTCGTTCATCCGCATCGGAGATCCACTGATCGAACGGTACTATTATGGTTCGCAGTACCTGATGGCGTCCTGTTCCCGGAACCCCAGGTTCGCCCCGTCCCTCTTCGGCAACTGGATCACCGCAGATGGCCCCTCGTGGCAGGCCGACTACCACCTCAACTACAACCACGAAGCCCCCTGGTGGGCCGTGTTCTCGTCAAACCACCCCGAACTCGCGGAGCCCTACGACACGCCGATCCTGGAATACCTCCCCATCGCCAGGGCCAACGCCGAGGAGTTCCTCAAGGTGCCCGGGGTCTACTACGACGTCGGGATCGGACCCCAGGGCCTGGAGACGGCGTTCATGCCGGATGGACACGGCATTCCCGGAGAGGGACGACGCATGTTCCTTGGACAGAAGAGCAACGCCGCGTTTGCAGCAGTCAACATGCTCCAGCGGATCGAACACACCTGGGACCTCGACTACGCCCGGAAGGTCTATCCGTTCCTGCAGGAGACCTCCCGGTTCTGGGAGTCCTATCTGAAGCTCGAGGGCGGGCGCTACGTGATCACCCGGGATGCCTCCGGGGAGGTGGGCGATGGGGGCAGCGACCGGAACAACTGCCTGTCCCTCGGTCTCGTGAGGAACCTGTTCCAGGGGATGCTCCAGGTGAGTGCGGAACTCGGTGTGGACGCCGATCGACGACCCCGCTGGCAGGACATTCTGGATCGGCTGAGCGGGTTCCCGACGGTCGAGGTCGATGGCATCCGCCGACTCAAGGGTGCCGACGCCGGGCCCGCGGCCTCCCGCATCGGACCCTCCCGGATCAACACCCGGGTGGAGTTCATGGGAATGGTCTGGCCCTCGACGGTCGTGGGGTTCGATTCGGACCCGGGTCTGCTGAAGGTGCTCCAGGACGATGTCCGGGGCTGGGCCCGGTCCGAGTGGATCGGCCATTTCAACGGATTCAGCATGACCTTCCCAGGCGCCGTTCGGGTGGGACACGATCCAAAGGATGTGTTGTCCAAACTTCGCGAGCAGCTCGAGTCGTTCGGCTTCCCGAATCTGATGGTCTTCACCGGCGGAGGCGGCATTGAGAACTGCGCCGGGGTTCCCTCAACGATCAACGAGATGCTGCTGCAGGGCCACCGGGGGAAGATCCGGGTGTTCCCGGTCTGGCCCCGGGAGTGGCCTGCGTCGTTCGGACGCCTGAGAGCCCCGGGAGCGTTCCTGGTCAGCGCCGAGATCCGGGACGGCATGATCGGCCCCGTGGACATCCTGAGCGAACGCGGACGGCCGTGTCGGCTCGTCAACCCGTGGCCGGGTCGATCGGTGATCCTCAGTCGTCCGGGTCGTGACGACCAGATGCTCTCGGGGGACCTCCTGGAGTGGTCGACCACCGCCGGGGAACGCGCCTCGTTGAATCCCAAGTAGTGGGGCTGGATCAGGTCGGGTTCCACTCTGCCGGGTTCCTACATCGCCCCCCCGGGTGTGGGGAGACCCCGGAGAGAACCTCCCTTGCGTCGGTCACTCCGTCCCTCAGGGTTGGGGCATGGGTGCCCAACTCCTGATGCGATGGCTTGTCGCCTCGCTGTTCGCCCTCTACGTCAACGCCACAGGCCTCGGGATCCAGGGGCCAGATGGCCTGGGCTGGTTCCACATCCAGTCCGAGGGGACATCGAACCAGGTCCAGATCCTCGAACGATCCCTGGATCTTGGGAGCTGGACTGAGGCCGGCCTATTCCACGATGGACCGTTCGACCAAGCACAGCCAACCCCGCGGGTCGATGACACCCGGTACTTCCGGCTCAGGACCCGACCGCGGACGGCCGCGGATGATGGTCGGAACCAGTTCGCGGTGGAGGCGGATCCATTCATGGTTCCGAGCTATGCCACGATGGCAGAGCCGGGATTGGGCTGGGTCAAGTTCACCCTCGTCCTGGGTGACGAACCCCGGGTCTGGTTCCAGGACAGCAACAAGTACCCGTTCCATCACGAATTCGCCCGGCTCCGTCTGCCCGCGTTCCAGGGGATGTCCCGGGAGGAATTCGACCGGCGGACGCTTCGCAGGGACGGGCAAGTCGCGGTGCTGGGAGCGGTGCTACTGCCATGGCAGACCCCCTCAGAGATCGGAATCCAGCTGGTCGGACAGGAGGCCTACCCAACCGAGGACGTGGTCCGATGGCTCAGGATCATCCGGGCGGCGATTCGCTCGCCGGGTGGAATCCGGACGCTCTACATCCCCACCTACGAGCAATCGGGTGCCGCGGAGGTGGATCGGGTACGGCTGGTCTCCGCCGGCTTCGAGCCCGCGACCGCAGACCGCTGGGTGACCGGCGATGCGATCTACAACGAGGGCTGGGCCCTGGGACGCCTGAACTTCATCCCGGCCGCGGAGATCGATGCCGCCTATGCCGACGGCCGACTGCTGCCGACCGACATCCTGCTGACGGATCGGATTCCGGCGGAGATCCCCTTCGTCGCAGGCGTGGTGTCGATGACGCCATCGACCCCGAATTCACACGTCGCGATCCTGGCCCAGGGCTGGGAGATCCCGGTGGTCTGGCTGGCGGATCCGGTCCGACGCGAGGCCCTGCGCGGGATGGCGGGAAGGGACATCGCGATCCGCACCGACCGGCTCTTCAGCAGCAGTGTCGTGGTGGTCGACGTCACCGACCGCCTTGGGAGTGGACTCCGGGAGGAGTTGTTGGCAACCAAGCGCCTCCAGCCGCTCAACTATGTCCCAAAGCGGTCAGTGCGGCTGATCGCCACAAATGTCCAGGAGCTGCGCCCTGATGCAGTCGCCTTCGTAGGAGGCAAGGCCGCCAACTACGGGCTGCTGCGCAGGACCGTCCCCGGGAACTGCGACCCGGCCATCGCACTGACCTTCGACCTCTGGGATGCATACCTCGACCAGATCGTTCCAGGCGGACGAACCCTCAGGGCCGAGATCGAGGCCCGGCTGTCCAGCATCCCCCAGCCACCGGATGTAGGCCGGCTGCGTCCGATCCTTGAGGGCATCCGGGACCTGATCCGGGACACAGCCGTCTTCTCGACCGAGCAGCAGACGGCGATCCTGGGAGCGCTCGTGCAGGCGGGATTCGATGCCGGGAAGAAACTCCGGTTCCGCAGCTCCACCAACGTCGAGGATGGCGAGACGTTCACGGGCGCCGGATTGTACGACAGCTACAGCGGTTGCCTTCAGGACGACCTCGATGGCGACCCTTCGGGACCGTCGGCCTGCGATCCCTCGGAACCTTCTGAGCGTGGGGTAATCCGGGCGATCCGGAAGGTCTATGCGAGCTTCTACAACGAGAACGCCTACCTGGAACGCCTCCGCCGGGGCGTGCGGGAGGATGAGGTCGGGATGGCCGTGTTGGTCCATGTGTCCTATCCCGACGAGTCCGAGTGGGCCAATGGGGTCGCGACCCTGTCGTGGGAGAAGTCCGGGAGCTTCGAATCCCTCAACGGCACCCTGGTCTCCCAGGTCGGGGCGGAGTCGATCACCAATCCCGATTCCGCGGCGCGTCCCGAGATCGTGGACTTCTACCGGTCCTTCGGCTCGACGTCCGTCGCCCTTCGGGAGCGGTCTGGGCGGGTTCCGTTGGGCGGAACCGTCCTGGCGTGGGAGTCCGACTACCAGCAGCTGGTTCAGCTCCTGGGCATCGTGACGAAGGGCTACCTGGCCCAGTATCCGAAGCTGACCGCGTTCCGCCTCGATTTCGAATACAAGAAGATCGCCCCGGGGAAACTGATCGTGAAGCAGGTCCGACGGCTCCCGGACGTCGACTCCACGCCGGTGACCGGATTCCTGTTGCCGGGGGAACTCATGTTGTCGGTGGAGGAAGGCGAGCACTCCGACGTCTTCGCGAAGCACCGGTTGAAGTCGGACCTGAGACTGGCCGTCGAGGCCGTGCGGCTGAGTGACGCGGCTCTGGCCAAGACCTTCTACTCGGATGGGCGCATCACGATCCAAATCGGCGGTGTCCCCATGGGGCTTTCGAACGGAATCTCGGGATGGCCCGGGTTCACCCACCAGTGGTCGGCGGCGAATTCCGAGACGCGGGACCGCTGGACGATGGGAGAGGGAGCCGCACGGCAGGAGCTGACGCTGGTCACCGGCTTCACCCGATCGATGAAGCCCCCAACCGCACCGTGGATCCGACTCGAGGACTGCCGTTTCCGGCTGGAGGCGACCTATGCCCAACCGCAACCGACGCTGGGTTGGGAAGGTCCGGGAACCACGCTGGCCGACACGGTCTTCCTCGTCCCGAGGACCGTGGTCGGACCCGGATCCCTGCCCCAGGAGCGGAGGATCCAGAAGGGGGCCTCGATCCGAATCACGACCCGGTTCTGGTGGCCACCGGAACCGACCGGACCGACAGCGGGCTACACGGCACCGAACATCGGCTTCACGGAGACCCGGATCGAGGGATGGACCTCGCAACCGTTGGTGCTTCGGGACGCGGCAGCCCAGACCTATTCCCCGGGACACCACAACTTCACGGAGACATTCCTGTTCGAACCCAGACTGGACCCCGCCACCACGATGGCGCAGCGGAAGGAGCTGGAGACGGCGGGGATCCAGCAGATCCTGGTGGATCAGGGGTTCGAGGGGGCCCAGATCTGGCTGGTCGATGCCTTGGGTCGGATGCGGAAAGGTCCTTGAACCGCCATCGCGCCGGCTCCTGCGGAATTCCGGGTGCTCTTCGTCGGAGGAGCAGTCTGCCGCCTCCGAACCCTCAGGCGATCCCTACCTCCACGCCATCGCCGCCTCAGCCATTCAGGGCCTCGAAGACCTTGCCGACCATCTTCTCGTTCGGAGCCAGGGTCTTGGCGCCGGGTTTCCATTTGGCAGGACAGGCCTCGGCAGGGTGTTTGATCAGGTAGGCGTTGGCTTCCATCTTCCGGAGCAGCTCCCCGGCGTCGCGGCCCACGTTGTAGAAGTTGATCTCAGAACCGACGAGGACGCCGGCCGGGTTGATGATGAAGGTGCCGCGGAGGGCGAGTCCGGAACCGGGGTCATAGACGCCAAACAGGCGGCTGACGGTTCCGGTCGGGTCCGCAGCGAGGGGGTAGCGAACGTTGGACAGCAGCCGCTCGGAGTTCCTCCAGGCAAGGTGGGCGAATTTGGTGTCCGTGGACACGCCGGCCACAGTGGCCCCAAGGGCCTTGAGGGCTTCGTACTTGTCACCCAGGTCGGCCAGTTCGGTCGGGCAAACGAAGGTGAAGTCGGCCGGATAGAACACCAGCACGGTCCAGCGTCCCGCCGCCTTCTGCTCGGCCAAGGAAAGCTGGCCGAACTGACCCGAGGCGGGGTCATAGGTTTCCATGGTGAAGTCGGGTACCGATTGGCCGACTCGGAGGACAGAGGTTTCGTTCATAGGCAGACGCGGAAATAACCCTGAGACGCCGGGTTCGCAAGCGACCACCCCGCGTCAGCCCTCCCCACCCTGGAACCGACGGCCGCTCTTCTTGACGGATCGATGTGCTTTGTCGGCCAGGATGCGTCGCTTGGCCGAGGCGCTGCGACCCCGTTTCTGGCGTCGGATGCGTTCACGTTCAGCCCGGAGAGTCTCCCTTGCGACCCGCTGTCGGGCTTCCAGCTTCTCGAGAAGCCGCTCCAAAGCGAGTTCCCGATTCCTTCCCTGATACCGCGTCTCCTGACATTTCACCACGATGCCGGTCGGCCGGTGCAGGAGCATCACGCAGGTGGCGACCTTGTTGACGTTCTGGCCGCCGTGGCCGCCCGACCGGACAAACGTCTCCTCAAGGTCGCCCTCCCGGACTCCCAGCCGCCGAAGTCGCTCGGTCCGGGGATCCGGGCCGGCACCCCTGGACTCCGCTCCTGTCATGGGGAGGAATCTGTCAGATCCCCTCCGGCTCGGCGAGCCTATCGCCAGGACGCAGGGAGGTCCCGCCCCACCTACCGCGTTGCCGGCGATCCATGAGGTCGATAGCGTCCACCCATGGTTCATGTCGGCATTGGCTACGACGTCCATCCCCTCGTGGAAGGACGCAGGCTCGTCCTGGGCGGGGTGGAGATCCCCCACACGAAGGGACTGGACGGGCATTCGGATGCAGATGCCCTGATCCATGCGATCACGGATGCGTTGCTGGGTGCGGTGGGTGAGGTGGATATCGGGCATCTGTTTCCGAACACCGATCCGACTTGGAAGAACGCCCCAAGCCGGATCTTCCTCGAGGAGGCGGCCCGACGTGTCCGGGCGAGGGGCGGTCGCATCGTGAACATCGACGCCTCGCTCGCAGCGGAGCGTCCGAAGATCTATCCGCACCTCTCGGCCATGAAGGACCACCTCGCTGCCGCACTGGGGATCCCCCGCGAGAAGGTTGGCATCAAGGCCACCACGAACGAGCGCCTTGGTTTCATCGGTCGTGAGGAGGGCATCGCCGCGATGGCCGTGGCAGCCGTTGATCTGCCGGAGTGAACCGCGAGACAATCCAACCATGGGAGCCAAACAGGAGATCGGATGGACGACGGACGGTGAGGACGGACAGACGCGTCATGTCTTCGCCCATCGTTTCGGAGGGGAATGGAAATTCTTCGAGCGCCCCAAGCGACGAGGACGCGACATCGAATGGACTCCCCTGGAGGAACCGCCGTTGTCGGACTGGATGGAACTGCTCGAGGCGCTGCAGCGTCGGGCCGATCGGGATCTGGTCCCGCCGGCTCAGGTGGACGCGTTGAAGGCGATGATCCGGAACCGCTTCCCGGAGGAAGGTGCCCGGAAGCTGAAAGGTGAGAGCTGAAACCAGGCACGCCTTCCACTGTGTCTCCGCCTGGATCCGCAGGGGGGTGATCGATCAGCTGGCCCAGTCGGATTCCACCGACTCTTGAGTGGACCCGCCTCCGTTCACGGGTCTGCCACGTGCAGCAGGTTGAGAGCAGGCCGCGGCAGAGCCCAGCCTTGCCAGCATTCCTTCGCCGTTCCGCGTCGCCGTGTGGGTCCCTACCGCGCCTTCTTCAGGATGGCGTGGAGGTCATCCTTGAGGTGGAGACGTCTGATCTTCAGCGCCTCAAGACGGGCGTCGCTCGCCGCCTCGACCTCCTGTTCGATGCGGGCGACCTCCCTGTCGATCTCATGGTACTGGTCGAAGAGGTGACGGAAGTGATGATCCGCGGTCTTGAGTCGATGGATGTCGTCCCGGTACTCGGGTAGCTCGTTGATCAGCGGGTGGTGGAGGTCGGTCATCATGGTCCTGTTGGGTTGTGGTTTGCGGGAGTTGTTCCGTGGTGGAACCGCTCTGCCTCATCGGACACCGGATGTGTGTTCCGTGCTGCCCGCCCGTTGTCGGATCCAACGCACAATTTGGCGGGATGAAGACGGAGGCGCAGCACACAGCGGCCCCTCAGGCGCGGAGAGGATCGCTTTTCTTCCTTCAGGCGACCGCCATCCCTCAGAGTTCCACCTTCCGGCGGGAGGACTCGACGCTTGCGGCCCGGGCAACGCTGGCATTGCGGGCGCGTCCCTCGGCCCAGGCCCGGAGACGGGTGATCTGCTCCTCCATCGTCCGCGCCAGCGGGACGGTCTGGTTCAGCGCCGACAGGACATGCCGAGTGGCGAGTTCCTCCTTGGCGTAGAATGCCTCATACAGGGCGCTGTTGACCGCCTCCTGGATCTCCGCGCCGCTGAACCCACCCGAGGCCGCCACCAGGGCGTTCAGATCGAACTGCGAGACGTCCCGACCCCGACGCTGGATGTGGACCCGCACGATCTCGAAACGCTCCTCATCCGTCGGAAGGTCCACGAAGAAGATCTCGTCGAGACGTCCCTTCCGGAGCAGTTCGGCTGGCAGGTGGGAGATGTCATTGGCGGTCGCCACAACGAACACGGGTGCGGTCTTCTCGCTCAGCCAGGTGAGGAAGGTGCTGAACACCCGGGCGGTGGTGCCGCCGTCGCTGGCGCCGCCTCCTTGCGATCCGGCGAACGCCTTGTCGATCTCGTCGACCCACAGGATGGCGGGCGCGACGGATTCAGCGACCGCGATGGCCTTGCGGACGTTCTCCTCGGAGGAACCGACGAGGCTTCCGAACATTCGTCCCATGTCGAACCGCAGCAGCGGCATCTGCCAGGTGTTGGCTACGGCCTTGGCACAGAGGCTCTTGCCACAACCCTGAACCCCCAGCAGCAGGACGCCCCGGGGTGCCGGTAGCCCGAAAGCCTGGGCCTCCGGGGTGAAGGCGTCGGCCCGCATGCGCAGCCAGTCCTTGAGAACCGCCAGCCCCCCCACCTTGTCGAAGCTGTCGTCGGTCGCGTAGTACTCCAGGAGGCCATTCTTGCGGATGATCTGCTGTTTCTCCGCGAAGACGGCATGGACGTCCTCGGAGGACAGGCGTCCATCCTGGACGATGATCTTGGCGAACACGTTCTCGGCTTCCGACCACGTCAGGCCCAGAGCGGCCTGGATGAGGCGGTCGCGGCTCACCGGAGTGAGTTCCAGTTCGATTTTCTTGAGCACCTTGAGGTCATCGATGATCCGGTCGAGGAGCTCCGAAAGGTCCTCCTTGGTGGGCAGTGGGAAGTCGAGGACGGTGACTTCCTTTTCCAGCTCGGCCGGGATTTCGAGCAGCGGGGAGATCAGGATGATGGTCTTGAAGCTGTTCTTCAGGTGGACCGCCACATCGCGGAGCTTCCGGATGGGGGCCATGTTCGTGGACTTGTTGCACTTCGCGAGGAACGGGTGGAAGTCCTTGAATACGAAGATGGCGGGCTCGACCTGCTCGAGGACCTGGTCGAGCGCGGCGATCGGATCCTTCGTGGCGGTGCTGCGTCCCTTCTGGCTCTGGATGCTGGCGCCTCCCGGTATCAGCCCGGTGGAAAAGGACCACTCGTAGACCTTCTTGTTCCGACGCGTGGCCACGGATTGGACCACGGGCAGCACCCGGGCTTCCTCGCTCGAGTGGATGTAGAGGATGGGGTAACGGGCCCGGATGAGGATCTCGAGATCGCTGGCGAAGGACATGGTGTGGTGGGGGAGCCTAGGATTCTGAACGGTCGTTTGCGAGGGGCGTTGCACCGGCGTCGACAGACGCACCCGATGGGGAAGAGAGCGCCGTCAGCACCTCGTGCAGGGGTACGGTGAGGTTGTGTGCGAAGACCCGGCCGTCGGGCAGGATGAGCAGTTCGGTCTCGACGGAGTGCGCCTCCGATCGGGTCGGGGCGGGTGACGGGGGTTGATCCATGAGGCGTTGGGTTCAGTCGATCAGGTTCAATCCGAGTCCGGCTCCGATCTTCCAGGCCCGGGCGTGGTCCCGAGCCGAGCCGGGCGCAGAGAGCTCAGGATGTCGTGAGGAGAACCATCCGGGCCAGAACCCATCCCGCAGACTGACCTCAACCCCGGGCAGTTCCTCGGCCAACCACCGGGCGACCGGCACCCAGCAGCAGTCCAGGTGACCTGGCATCAACAGATGCCGAACGATCAGGCGGCTGTTCCTTGCGGCCCACCGCAGGTTCTCCCGGACCACCTCGGTGTAGTTCGGAATCCGGGCCAGCCGCTCTGCACAGGTGTCCTGACCGAATTTGTAGTCAGCCACCCACACATTGAAGACTCCCTCCAGGAGCTGCCGAGCCGTCGCGGTGCCGTGGGCATTGGTCTTCCAGACCAACTGCGCCTCGTCCGGGAGGCGCGAGACGAGGTCGAGGACCGCGGGCAGATGCAGCGTGGGCTCACCACCGAGTATCATGACGGAGCGGGCTCCGTTGCGGAGCGCCCTGCGGGCCGCTTCGGCGAGGACCCCGAGGGGGTCTCCATCGACTCCAGGACCCGAAACCACCGCGCCCACCGCAGGGTCCCAGCTGGAACGGCCTGTGATGCAGAAGTCACAGCGGAGGTCGCATCCGCTGAACGACACCGCGAAGATCGGGCGCAGGGAGGCCTCATCCCCCATCTCCGTCTGGGAGAGGAACACCCGAGCCGAGGATCCCGCGCCGCACGGACCCCGTTCACCGGCCATCCGATTCACCCCGCAGCGATGGGCGCAGAGGTCGCACTTTTCAAAGGCTCGGAGAGCAAGGTCGATACGGGAACGGGCCCGATCGGCACGCCCCGCGCCGGACAGGCCTGGGATCTCGATCATCCCCGAATGAAATGTGGCGGTTCTCGGAACCATCGCGGCCTAACCCTGGGTGTTTCCATCCCACCAGCGACGCCACCAGGGTCTCAGGGAGTCGGCGGCCACTTCCGACTGCAGCGAGGCAGCGAGGCGGGTTTTGATCTCCAATGGAACAGAGACCGAGTCGCGATCGAGTCGGATCAGGTCCTCGGGCGTCTCAAGTCGATGCGCCGAGGACGACGCCTGCCGGGTCGACTCGCCCTCGACGGTGGACTCGGAATCGGTCCGGAGTTGGTGACGTTGTTCCATGGTTCAGGCGGTCCGTGCAAAGGCTCGGGTAAAGGCCTTCCGCGCCCGGTGAAGCTTTCCACGGACGGCGTCGGGACTCTGTTCGGTCAGCTCGGCCACCTGTTCGTAGCTGAGTTCCTGGTCGGCGACGAGCAGCAGCACGAGGCGGTATTCCTCAGGCAGGGAATCCAGGGTGCGCTGGATCCGTTCCCCAAGCTCCTTCGTTTCCAGTACATGCAGGGGATTCGGGGCCTGCGCATCGACCCGATCGAAGATCGCGTCGTCCTCCGCGGTCTGGATCTTCCTCGCCGCCCACGACTGCCTCAGATGAGAGCAGTGGTTGAGGGTGATCCGATAGAGCCAGGTCCGAAGCGCCGAGTTGCCGCGGAACCCGTCGAAATTCCGGAACGCCTTTAGGAAGACATCGTGGGTGACATCCTGCGCCTGGAGGGGATCACGCGTGAGCCGGAGGGCAAGGTAGTGGACGAACTGGGAGTGAGCCGCGTAGATCGCGGCGAAGTCCGCAGGAAGGTCCGTCTGAGCAGACGGGTCCGTCGACGCCGTGGTGGTGTCGATCGGATCCTGAGGGCGTGTGGCCATGGGGGTCACCGTAGGTTGGACACACCGACCGGCCAAACGTCACGCCACGCTTAGCGACGCAACACAGCGTCCTCCCGGAAGATCGCCCGCATCACCCATTTCCGGGCGTCGGTGAAGATCACCTGGATCCGCCCATCCCGGGTCTGAATCGCGGTGGGATAGGCATAGTCCCCGTCGGGCTTGGCCAGGAGGTTCCGATGGTGGGGGAACGTCCGAGCCCCATCGACCGACAACGCCACCGTCAGGGGGGTTCGTTCCGAGAAGCTGTCGTTGTAGACCAGCAGGTGATGTCCACTCTGTAGCCGGAGGAAGTCCACCCCGGCATTCGGATTCGGGAACTTCGAGTCGACCCCAGGGCTCCAGGTCCTGCCGTTGTCGTGCGACTCCGTCCGGACCAGCCAGCCGTCCGGCTGGCCGTCATAGTCGCCACCCCGCCGGCAGAAGGCGACAAGGTGTTGGCCCGCGATGACGGCCGGGGCGGGCTGGATGTTGCCGAGACGGGAGCGGACCCGGTTGGACTCGGTCCAGACCGCCTTCTTCGGATCATATCGAAGGAAGAACGAGGTGCAGTCGGGCGAGGTCCTCTCCGGATCGTTCCCGACCTCGTGATAGACGGGCAGAAGGTAGTCGCCACCCTCGAGGACGATCGGCAGGCCGCGGACCATGGTCCCGGCCTCGAAGGTGAGCATGAAGCTCTCCGACCAGGTCCGGGCCCCATCCTTGGAGACCTTGGCCGTGATCCGCGAAGTGTCCCAGATCTCGCCATAACGCGTGACGTAGAAGAGCCAGACCCAGCCGTTGGGGGCCTGCCAGACGACGGGGTTTCCGAGGGAGTGGAAGGGGTTTCGGGCGATGGCGACCGGAGCGCTCCAACGGTTCTGTCCCTTCTTCAGGCGCATGCCGAAGACCGAGGCGGCGTCATCGCGGTACTCGCCCTTGCCGCTGAAGAACACGACGTAGAGATCGCCATTGTCCAATTCCGTGACGCTCGCCGGATGTTTGTAGTCCCCGGTGGGCGCCTCGGGTCCGACGATCGATTCGATGACCACCTCTTCGGTCGTCCGGGCGAGAACGAGGGTGAGGAGTCCAAAAAAGGCACTGAGGAACCAGAGGGAACGCATGTGGATCACGACGTCATGACGACGCGATCGGAGGCGATTGGAAAGGGGGAATCGGGGAGGGGCTCAAACGAGGCTGACCGGATCGATATCAATGGTCAGTCGCAGGTCATCCGGCCACTCGAGCGACGCCTCGACCGCGGCGAGTTCGCGTCCGAGACGGGCCATCGCCTTGGTCCGGATCATCAGCTGGTAGCGGAAGAACGTCTCGGCCTTCAGCAAGGGTGCCGGAGCCGGCCCGGCCAACACGAGGTCGCGCCAGGATTCCAGCCGGCTGGCGAGGGTCTTCTTCAGATGTTCCGCGACCAGCTTCACCTTGTCCTCGTTGCGCCCCCGGACCGTGAGCAGGGCAACCCGTGACCACGGTGGGTATTTGAGCTGCTCGCGGAACTCCATTTCCTGCTCGTAGAAGCCAAGGTAGTCGTGACGCCGGGCGAATTGGATGGCGGGATGGAACGGTGTGAAGGTCTGGACGAACACCTCGCCCTCGACATCCCCGCGTCCCGCCCGGCCACTCACCTGGGTCAGCAGCTGGAAGGTCCGCTCCCCGGCCCGGAAATCCGGCACGTGCAGCCCGAGGTCCGCATGGATGATCCCGACCAGGGTCACGTTCGGAAAGTGGAGCCCCTTGGCGATCATCTGGGTGCCGACCAGGATGTCGATCTTGCCGGTCCGGAAGTCGGTCAGGATGCGGCGGTAGTCGTCCTTGCGCTGGAGCGTGTCGGAATCCATCCGCGTCACGCGGGCCTGGGGGAACAACCGGCTCAGGACGTCCTCGACCCGTTCGGTCCCGAGGCCCGAATACCGGATGGCCGGGTTCGAGCACTGGGGACACTGGGCCGGGACGGTCTCGTCGTGCCCGCAGATGTGACACCGCAGGTGCTGGGCCTTGCGATGGAAGGTGAGGGTGACGCTGCAGTTCGGGCATCCGGCGACATAGCCGCAGGTGTCGCACTGCAGGGAGGTCGAGTAGCCGCGGCGGTTCAGGAACAGCATCGTCTGCTCCGCGCGTTCGAGTCGCAGCCGGATCGCCTCCGTGAGCGGGGTCGAGAAGATGGCGGACGCGCCGCCCTTGGTCTTCCGCTGCTCGAGCCGGAGGTCGACGATTCGGACCACGGGCAGGCGGGTGTCGGTGACGCGACCGGGCAGCTCGAGGAGACGGTACTTTTTCCGGGTGGCGTTGAAGTAGCTCTCGAGGGAGGGCGTGGCGGAGCCCAGGACGACGACGGCGCCCTCGCGCTGGCCGCGGACCACGGCCACGTCGCGGGCATGGTAGCGCGGAGCCTCCTCCTGCTTGTAGGAGTGCTCATGCTCCTCGTCGACGATGATGAGCCCGAGGGGTTCGACCGGGGCGAAGACGGCCGACCGGGCGCCGATGACGATCCGGGCGCGTCCATCCCGGATCTTGTGCCATTCGTCGTGACGCTCCCCGGTGCTCAGCTGGCTGTGGAGCACGGCGACGAGGGTGGGATGGGGGCCGGAACAGAACCGGGCCTTGAACCGTTCGACCGTCTGCGGGGTGAGGGAGATCTCCGGGACGAGCACGATGGCTCCCTTTCCGGCGACAAGGGTCTCGGCGATCGCCTGGAGGTAGATCTCGGTCTTCCCCGATCCCGTCACCCCGTGGAGCAGGAACACCCCACCGCCCTCCTTCGCCGCCGGGTCGGAGGCCGACTTCATGGCGCCGCTGATCGCGTGGAGGGCCCGGTCCTGGTCGGGATTGAGGGTGAGGGGCTGGGTGGGGGTGAACCGTTCGAGGGCGTAGGGATCCCGCTCGTCACGCTTGGGAGCGATGACCACCAGCCCCTTGTCCTCGAGCTTCCGGATGGTCTCGGCGGTCGTCTCGCCAAGGCGGACCAGTTCCTGCAGGGGGAGTTCACGCCACTCCTCGAGGATGTTCCAGATCGCCTTCTGACGCGGGGTGAGCTTCGGCATCTCGCCCGCCGGCGGGAGCACATGGACGTGGAGCCGTTCCCGCCAGCCGGCTTCCTCCTGTCGGACCGCCTCGGGGACCACGGTCTTGAGGGCGGCCTCCACGGGGCAGCAGTAGTACTCGGCCATCCAGCGGGCGAGCTCGAGGACCCTGGGCGTGACCAGACTCTGTTGTCCGATGACCCGCAGGATGGGCTTGAGGCCGGTGTGCGGAGAGGAGTCGACCAGGGCCGTGACGACGCCGAGGACCTCGCGATGCGAGAACGGGACCTTCACCCGGGCGCCGACCGAGACGCTCGACTCCAGCTCGGTCGGAACCGAGTAGTCGAACTCCCGCCGGAGGGTCAGGTCGAGGGTGACGCGGGCGATCACCGGGTGACGCTCAAGGATCCCCAAGGGTCTTGGAAAGCAGGAAGGTGTCGATCACGCGGCACCACACGGGGGGCGTGTCAGCGGTGGGGGACGGATCCCATTCCACTTGCGGGAAACCATCGCATGCCCGATGCGGATTCAGACATCCCGGACAGCATCGCTCCATGCGCCCTCGCGCCGTTGCCAGCTGGAAGATCCAACCTACCCTCCGGCATGATCCGCCGCGTGCTCCTGGTCGCTGGAACCCTTCTTGTGGTGGGACTGGTGTGGAGCGGGTGCGCCATGACCCGTGCGGGATATGAGTCGGCGCCATACACGGTCCTGGAGAGGTCGGGCCGGATCGAACTGCGCCGGTATCCGATCCTCAGGGTGGCGGAGACGCCTCGTGGGGGCGACGACTTCATGCGGCTCTTCCGCTACATCTCCAAGGGCAATGCGTCGGGCCAGAAGATCGCCATGACCACGCCGGTGTTCATGGACGGCGAAGGAGGCACGAATGAGACGATGGCCTTCGTCCTGCCGGGATCCCTCACCGCGCCCCCTGCCCCGAGCAACGGGCGGGTCAGCATCCGCGAACTGCCCCCCTCCACCTTCGCCGTCCTGCGCTTCAAGGGAGGACAGCAGGGGCCGGACGGGAAGGCCGCCGGGGAACTCCGCCGTTGGATGGAAGACCGGAAACTGCCCATCGGCGGCGAGGCCCGGTTCGCCTATTTCGATCCCCCATGGATCCCAGGGTTCCTCCGACGCAACGAGGTCATGATCCCCACCTCGGAATCGACCCACTGATCCACCACGCCCTCCGTCACGGTGTCGCGGAGGGCCGCGGCGGGAAGTCCCGACGATACCGTCGGACCAGGTCATCTGGATTGTTCGGAACCAGATACAGCCTCTGCCGGAGCCGTTTCGATTCCCCGGGATTCAACCCCCCGATGAGGGGATCACTGTGGAGACACACGTAAACCCCTTCGAACAGTTCGTGGGTCTGGTCGCTGGCTGTGGCCAGGATCCATTTGCCGTCCCTTGAAACGCACCCGATCAGCCCGGAGGCGAGGCGCTCCGGCGAGATCGGACGGGGGTTCGCATCCGCCTCCGCGGTCCACGGAGGCAGGTAGACCTGTCCTCCCAAATACCGTGCCGTCTCGGTCCGACGGATCCGATCCAGTGTCCTGCGCCCCTTCGCGGTGAACACGAAGCTCTTCCGGGTGTAGTTCGATTGACCGCATCCGGTGAACTCCGCGACGCGGATGCAGGCGGGCTGGAACCACTGCACCGGGACCGCGTTGGTGCCTTCGTTGCTCAGGAGAAACCGGAGGTCCAAGCCATCGGGCTCCACACGCACCTCGTGGAGCACCAGCACCGAAGGGTCCACGCGCGTCCGGAACCGAAGTTCCTGTCCATCAGGCGTCGCGTGGAGGAGTTCGGTCCGATGCGCCAGACGCGTCTCGTTCCAGTCGCGATCATGCGCCCCTGGTTTCAGAAACGCCTCCAGATACCAGACCTCCAGCCTGCCCCCCGGAAGGCGCGCGTCGTGGACTGTCAGGAGGTTGTTGGTCCAGGACAGCCGCATCGACGGCGCAGGCTCGTCCGCGATGGCGCCCGTCAGCCCCCACAACAGCAGGACGACGGCCATCAGAAGGTCGCCCCGAATCCGCATCCATCCCGTGCTCACCCCGAAACGCTGGCGAATCCAGCCGGGGTGCCAAGCTTTCTCAGGTCACCGACGGCATCACCCCCCTCAGAACCGCTCCGGCACCCCTTCCTCGAGGACCCGGAGGTGCCGATGGAGCCTCCTCTCCCCGGCCACCTCGCGCAGCCACCGCTCGGGCTCATCCATGTCCTCGAAGGAGAGCTTGAAGGTCCCGAAGTGCATCGGCACCAGCCAGTCGGCCCGAAGATCCTCGAAGGCCCGGACCGCTTCATCCGGCCCCATGTGCACCTTCCGGAACGAGTCCGGATGGTAGGCACCAATCGGCAAGAGGGCGACCTCGGGACGCATCCGCTGGCCGATTTCCTCGAAGCCCTCGAAGTAGGCGGAATCGCCCGCGTGATAGACTCGTCGGCCCTGGTGCTCGATCAGGAACCCACCCCAACCCCGATGCTCATCCTTCAGTGTCCGGGCCCCCCAATGTTTGGCCGGCACCAGGGTCACCTTCCAGTCGCCGCGTCCAAAGCTCTCCCACCATTTCAGCTCGATGATCCGTTCGAATCCCAGGGATCGGGCTAGTGATCCGCATCCCCACGGGAGGACTGCGATCTTCGCGGAAGGCGGGAGCTTGCGGATCGACGGCTTGTGGAAGTGGTCGAAGTGCGCGTGGGTCAGCAGGACGACATCGATCGGCGGCAGATCCTGGGCGCGAAGGCCCGGACGCTTCAGGCGCTTCAGCAGGAAGAGCCAGTTCGCGAAATTGGGATCGATAATGAGGTTGAGGTCCGAGAACTGCAGGAGGAAGGAGGCATGCCCGATCCAGGTCAGAGCCAGCTGACCCGTCTCCAGATGCGGGAACCGGGGAACCTTCACCGATCCCCCCTGGGGGGTCATCAACGCCTTCCAGACCATCTCCCGGAAGAAGCTGCGCGGATCGAAGTGGTTGCTCGGGGTGAGTTCCCGGAAGGAGCGCGGGATGCGACGACGCCGGACCCGGGCCTCCACGGGTTTCGGCTGCTGCCAATCGGAACTCATCGGTTCACAACTGGTAGCGGGTGAACCGGCCGAGGCCAAGCCGGAGTCCTGGTCCCGTCCGACTTCCTTTGAATAACAGGAACCAGCCTCCGGGGATCCGTCGCTGAATAGGTCGGGTCTCAACCAGTCCAACCCCCCACGCAATGGACACCAGAGCGTCCAAGTCTTTCGCCCCTGTCGTTGGTCGGTTGGAGTCAGGGGTTGGGATCCGCCGGAGGAGACGCCGGCGGATCCCTCATTCGCTTCAGCCGGGGGCTGCTCATGCCGTGTGATCCGAACCCCTTTTTCCGCGATCGGGTCCCTTCCTCCGGACAGACCCCGACACGGTCGACGTCTGGTGATCGGAATTCCGTTTCCCTCCGGGTGGTTTCCCATGCTGAATCCCGGAGTCCGAAGACGGGGTTTCACACCCACGACATGGCCGCATTCTCAACCCCCTCCGAAGTCCGTCCGCCGGACCTCCCCTCGATGGAGGGAGTGCGGGTCAGGGTCGAGGGCAAATTTCTCAGGCTCGGGGAAGCCAGGTTCACCGCCAAAGGCGTTACCTATGGACCGTTCGCGGCGGGATCCGACCGCGAACCGTTCCCGCCCCACGATCAGGTGGTCCGGGATCTCGAACAGCTCAGGGATCTCGGGGCCAATGTCATCCGGGTCTACCATGTCCCGCCCCGTTGGTTCCTGAACGTTGCACTGGGACACGGCATCCGGGTCTTCGTCGATGTCCCTTGGAACAAGCACCTGTGTTTCCTCGACGACGCGGCGGCCCGGGACGCCGCCATCCGTGCAATCCGGGACGCCGCCGAACGCTGCTCGGGCCATCCCGCCGTATTCGCCCTCTCAGTGGTCAACGAGATCCCGGCCGACATCGTCCGGTGGAGCGGAGCCCGTGCGGTGTCCGACTTCATCGACGCCCTCATCGCGGAGGTCAAGACCATCGACCCGGGCCTCCTCTGCTCGTTCGGAAACTTCCCGACGACCGAGTTTCTGCGGCCACGCCTCGCGGATTTCGACTGCTGGAACGTCTACCTCCACCAGCAAAGGCCCTTCGAGAACTACCTCGCCCGTCTCCAGATGCTCGCCGACGCCCGGCCTCTGGTGATCGGAGAGTTCGGCATCGACTCGCTCCGGGAGGGGGAGGAGAGCCAGGCGGAGATCCTCGGATGGCAGATCGAGTCGGCGTTCCGAGGCGGGTGTGCCGGCGCCTTCTGCTTCGCCTTCACCGACGAGTGGTACAGGAACAACGAACCGGTGTCCGACTGGGCCTTCGGACTCGTCCGCTCGGATCGGACGCCCAAACCCGCCTTCGAGGTCGTCCGTAGACAGTTCCATAACGCGCCCGGATTCCCACTGCCCCGGACGCCGAAGGTGTCCGTCGTCATCGCTAGCTACAACGGCGCCTCGACCCTCCGATCCTGTCTCCACTCGATGGAGCGGCTCCGGTATCCCGACTACGAGGTCATCCTGGTGGACGATGGATCGACCGACGCCACGCAGTCCATCGCCGCCGAGTACCCATCCGTCCGGTATTTCCGCCATGCGATGAATCAGGGACTGGGCGTCGCCCGGAACACCGGGATCACCGCCGCCACCGGCGAGATCATTGCGTTCACGGACTCCGACTGCCGGGCCGACGGTGATTGGCTGCACTACCTGGTCGGCGACCTCCTCAACTCTTCCTTTGCTGGGATCGGTGGCCACAACTTCCTGCCCCCCGACTCGGCGGCGACGGCCGCCTGCGTCCTGGTCTCCCCGGGCGGCCCCGCCCATGTGATGCTCAACGACCGGATCGCGGAGCACATCCCGGGCTGCAACATGGCGTTCTACAAGTGGGCCCTCGGCAGCATCGGAGGATTCGATCCGATCTACCGTCGGGCCGGCGACGATGTCGACATCTGTTGGCGTCTTCAGCAGCGGGGCTACCGGATCGGGTTCAGCCCCGCCGGCTTCGTCTGGCACTACCGGCGGAACACAGTCCGGGCCTATCTCAAACAGCAGTCCGGATATGGCGAGGCGGAGGCTCTGCTCGAACGGCGCCATCCCGAGAACTTCAACCGCTTCGGGGGCTCCATCTGGCATGGTCGGATCTACTCCAACGCCAAGTTCGGTCTCCAGACGCGGGCCCCCATCATCTATCACGGGCTCTTCGGCAGCGCGTTCTTCCAGAGCATCTACGCCGAGCGTCCCAGCCTCGGGGCGATCCTCGCCACGACTCTGGAATTCCATGTCCTGGTGACCCTGCCCCTGCTGGTCCTGGGCTCGGTCGTCCCAACCCTCCGCGCCTTCGGTGCCGCCAGCGCTCTGTTCTCGGTCGCGGTCTGCTGCCTCGCCGCCGCACAGGCGGAGCTTCCCGCAGGACAACGCCGTTGGTGGTCACGACCCCTCGTCGCCCTGCTTTTCTTCCTCCAGCCCATCGTCCGCGGATGGGCCCGACACCGGGGCCAGCTTTCAGGACAACAGCGGACGCTGTCCGATCACGAGACACTCGACTCGCTGGGCCTGGAGGGCCGGGAGGACCAGCTCGGTCAGCTCCTCTACTGGAGTGAGCAGGGACTCGACCGGATGCGGTTCCTGGGCCGGATCCTTGAGCGCCTCGACCAGAAGGCCTGGCCGAACCGACCGGATGCCGGCTGGAGTGACTATGACATCGAGCTTTATGGCTCCCGCTGGGCCAGCCTGCGGCTGACCACGGTCGGCGAATGGCACCCAGGACGCCGGGAGATGATCCGCTGCCGCCTCGTCGCCCGCTGGAGCTTTCTGGGTCGAGCCCTGTTCTGGTCCGCCGCCGGACTCCAGGTAGTCCTCATCGGAGCCGTGGGCCACTGGGGTGCCTGGGGCCTCGCCATCACCCTGCCCCTCCTCGTCTGGTGGCTGAACGGCGAGAAACGGCACCTCACCCGCGTCACTGCCAATTTCCTCGACGAACTCGCCAAGGAGTTCCGACTCGTCAAGGTCACACCGTCGCAGATCGCCAAGGCACAGGCCCAGATATCGGAGACCCGATCGGGCACCGCCGACGGGGCCGCCTGAAGCCGGAGCCCGGACCCGCCGGTTCATCCCCGGCGCTCCGGAGGCCCATCCTCAGCCGCCGCTCCAGAGGCCCGAAGGCGGATCCGGTCGATCGCCCATCGGGCATGCTCCGCGACCAGCGGCTCCGGATCCTCCGCCGCACGACTCAGCGCCGGCAAGGCGCCAGCATCCCCAATGTTGCCCAGGGCGACACAGACATTCCGGAGCAGGCCACGACGCTTCGTCCGCAGGATCGGGGTCCCCCGGAACAGCTCCCGGAACCCGGCATCGTCGAGCGCCAGCCACGCCAGAAGGTCCGGACGCCGCCATCCGGGCCGGAGTCCTTCCTTCAGCAGGGCGCTCTCCCGGGCGAATCGGTTCCAGGGACACGCCGCCAGACAGTCGTCGCACCCGAAGATCCGATCCCCGATCAGGGGACGCAGCTCCACCGGAATGGAACCCTTGAGCTCGATGGTCAGATAGGAGATGCAGCGTCGGGCATCCAACACGAAGGGGCGGGGGAATGCCGCGGTCGGACAGGCCTCGATGCATCGCGTGCAGGTGCCGCAACGGTTCGGTTCCGGCGGATCTGGTCGCAGGGGAACCGTGGTGAGGACCGCACCGAGAAGGATCCAGTTCCCCAGGTTTCTCGAGACCAGATTCGTGTGCTTGCCCACGAACCCCAGTCCCGCCCGGCGCGCCAGATCCCGCTCGAGCACCGGACCCGTGTCCACATACCAGAGCGCCCTCGCCCCCTCCCCACCCCTCTCCTCGAGGAACCGCGCGAATTCGGCGAGCCGCCCCCCCATGAGGTCATGGTAGTCCTGACGACACGCGTAGCGCGCCACCGTGCCACGCGGGGCGGAAGACGCCTCCGGAACAGGATCGGGTCCGGAGGGCACACCATAGCTCGCCGCGACCAGCACGATGCTGCGTGCCCCGGGGAGGACCAGGTCGGGACGCAGACGCTTCTCCGCGTTGCGGGCCAGCCACTGCATCTCGCCGTGTCGCCCTTCCGCGAGCGCCTCCTGGAACAGCGCACCCGTCTCGGGTGCCGCAGCATCCGTGATCTGGCAGCCGTCGAATCCCAGCTCCAGGGCCCGCGCCCGGACCCTGCCGGTCTCGTCAGCGCTCCACATGCCGGGACTCCTGTCCTGAGATCTGACGGAACGCCGAGGCGATCAGCCGCGCCGACTCGTTCGGGGAGCGGTAGTCGACCCCGAGGAGCAGATCCGCCTGTCGATAGACCGGACCCCGGATCTGGAGCAGATCCCGGATCGTCGCAGTCGGGTCCGGGGTGTTGAGCAGCGGACGATGGGTCTGGTGCCGCACCCGTTGATAGATCGTCTCCACCGAGGCCCAGAGACACACCACATAGGCATGCTTCCGGAGGCTCTCCAGGTTTCCCGGGGTCATGGGGAGTCCACCCCCGGTCGAGATCACCTTGCGATCCGCCTGCTCGAGCTCCCGCACCAGATCCGATTCCATCTCGCGGAACGCCGCCTCGCCCTCCTTGGCGAAGATGTCCGCAATGCGTCGCCCCGACCGCTCCTCCAGGACGCGATCCGTGTCCATGAACTCGAAGTTCAGGATGCCGGCAACCATCGAGCCCACGGTGGACTTACCCACCCCCATGAATCCGATGAGGGCGACATTCCGAACAGGGCGGGCATCCGACATCCCGTGGTGGTACCCGTTGCCCGACCTCCAAGGAACCCGAAATGTGTTCCGACTGGATCCCAGACCTCGACAACCCTGTGGACCTCCGTCAGCCGGAAACCCGCGGTTCCGCCAACAACCGTTCCATGTAGACCACGTCCAGCCAGCGGCCGAACTTGAACCCCACCCTCCGGAACCGTCCGACCGTCATGAAGCCGTGGCGTTCGTGGAGGCGGAGGCTCACGGTGTTGTCGGCATCGATGGCCGCGATGATCGCATGGAATCCACGGGACTCTCCCGCGGGGATCAAGGGGGCGAGGAGCCGCGAACCCAGACCCCGGCCGCGGGACTCGGCCGCCACATACACGGAGTTTTCGACGGTGAACCGGTACCCGATCCGATCGTGATAGGGGTTGAGTGCACTCCAGCCGGCCACACGACCTGCCACATCCACCGCCACCAATACCGGAAACCCGTTCCGCTGCCGGGCCACGAACCAGTCCCGCCGATGCTCCAGCGTCCGGGGCTCGTAGTCATACGTGGCCGTCGTCGTCAGCACCGCCTCATTGTACACCGCAAGGATGCCCGGACAGTCGTCGAGGGTCGCGGGGCGGATCTCGAACCCGGAGTCGTCCATGCAGCGCCTCCTCAGACCGCCACCGGAGCCTTGATCGGCGGGTGGGGATCGTACCCGATGAGTTCGAAGTCCTCGTAGACGAACTCCTCCAGCTCACGTCGTTCCGGATTCAGCCGCATTCGCGGGAGCGGCCGCGGCTCCCGCGTCAGCTGGGTCCGAACCTGGTCGACATGGTTCGAATAGATGTGGGCATCGCCAAGGGTATGGATGAACTCGCCCGGGCGCAGGCCCGTGACCTGGGCCACCATCAAGGTCAGTAGGGCGTAGCTGGCAATGTTGAACGGGACCCCCAGGAAGAGGTCGGCGCTCCGCTGGTACAGCTGACAGCTCAGCGTCCCTTCGCTGACATAGAACTGGAAGAAGGCGTGGCAGGGCGGCAGGGCCATCAGGTGAAGCTCCCCGGGGTTCCAGGCCGACACGATCAGCCGGCGGGAATCCGGGTTTGTCCGGATCTGGGACACCACATCCCGGAGCTGGTGGATCGACCGCCCGTCGAACGACCGCCAATCCGTCCATTGTGCGCCATACACCCGACCCAACTCCCCGGTCTCCTTGTTGGCCCATTCGTCCCAGATGCTCACCCCGTGCTGCTGGAGCCAGCGGACGTTGGTCTCCCCGCGGATGAACCACAGCAGCTCATAGATGATGCTCTTGAGATGGACCTTCTTTGTTGTGACGAGCGGAAAGCCGTCGGACAGCGGATAACGGGTCTGGGCACCAAAGATCGACCAGGTCCCCGTCCCGGTCCGATCCGCCTTGTAGGTGCCCCGCTCGAGCACGTGGCGCAGCAGGTCGAGATAGGGACGCATCGCAGGCGAACGTTGGCCGGGTACTCTCGAAATGACAACGAGAGTCCGCACCCGTGGCGGGTCCTGTACCGAGCCGATAGCGTCCAGAACCTCACCCAGGGATCGTGACTCGCCCCCCTTCAAAAGGAGAGTTCGGGCACGAGATTCAGGTCCAGGCCGCCCACCGGCGCAACCCCTTTCAAACTGACAGGCCGACCCACAGATGGTTTCGTCAACCAAGCCGACCGATGCAGAATCTCCCTCGGGTATCCATTGTCATCCACGACTTCGATCCCAACCTGGGCCAGGGACGCTACTGCCACGAGATCGTGCGACGCCTGGCCGACCAGTTCGAGTTCCACATCCACGCGAACACCTGGAAACCCGTCGACGCCCCGAACACGCACTATCACAGGGTCGCGGCGAACCGGTTCAACGTCATCACAACGATCGCCTCGTTTCTCCCCTTCGCCGAACTATCGCTGGCCCGAATCCAGCCTGACCTGATCCATGCCCAGGGTCTGAGTTCCTGGCGGACCGACATTATCACCGGCCACATGTGCAACGGGGCGAGGTTGAGGCACCTGCGGGGGGCCGGATGGAGATCCCGATGGTTTGCGGAGTTGATCACCCCGTTCGAGCGGGCGTTCTACCGACAGAGGCGGGCACGACATCTCATCGCCATCGCCCGCAGCCTTGGAAGGGATGTCGAAGCCCAGTACGGATGGCAGGGCCGGACCCATGTCATCTACCACGGCACCGACAGTGTCCGGTTCCGACCTGCCGCCGATCCCGAGGAGCGGAGACGGCTCCAGGAACGGTTCAAGTTGCCCCAGAATCGGTGGCTTTGGATTTTCATGGGTGAGGCTGTGAAGGGGCTTTCGGGTGCCATCGACCAGTTGCAGCAGTTCCCGCACGCCCATCTGCTCGTCGTCTCGAGATCCAATTTCACCGCGTTCCGCGAACAAGCGCGCGCCCAGGGTGTCCTCGATCGGATCACCTTCCATGGCTACGACCCCAAGCCGGAGGAGGCCTTCCGTGCGGTCGACGTGTTCGTCTACCCTGCGGCCTACGATCCCTTTGGTCTCGTTGTCACGGAAGCCATGGCGTCCGGCTTGGCTGTCGTCGTGGGCCTCGGGGTCGGCGCCTCGGAACTGATCGAGGACGGTCGGAACGGTATGCGCTGCGATCCCGACGATCCCGAGGGTATCCGCAGGGCGCTGATCCAGCTTTCGCGGTTCCCTGACAACGCCGCGGAGCTCCGGAGGGCCGCCCGGGAGACGGTCGTCGACCAGTCGTGGGACCGATGCGCCAAACAGACCCGGAGTGTCTACGAGACCGCCCTCCAGGAGCGACACCCCTAGCACAAGGTCAGGCACGCAGAGAGCGGGATGAGGGGCCCCTCACGGCACCCGCACGCGCCAGAACCGGGCCCGCGCATTCGGATCCGGCGTCACCGTCACGCGCACCGGCTTCCCGGCACCCTGACCCGTCAGACGCTGCGCCTCCGACCACGACCCCAGATCCGTTGTCGTCTCTAGGACAATCGCCGTACCCGCCGACGCCTCGACGTCCAGCGCCAGCGATCTACCCTCCGTCGGCAGCGTCGGCACCGCCACCTTCGGTTCGGTTGCGGGTTCGGTCCTGCTGCGAATTTCACGCATGACGTTGTCCAGGACCCGGATGTCAAACCCGGCATCCGTGACTTCGCCCTTCACCAGCTCCATCGGCCAGACCGCGTGGGCACCGATCTCCGCCGTCGGCAGGAACGTGAGCACTGCCGCCACACCCGTGCTGATCGGCCAGATCGTCGACCGCACCGCCGCTAGGTTCACGCTACCCGCTGACTCCGCCCAAAGCGGCAGGGCATCGGCCGGCACCAGCGCCCCGACCTGTTTTTCGGCCAGGTTCAGGGCCAACGGGTAGTTCAGCGTAAAGCTCAATCCTGAGATTGCCGCACTGGCACGGGTGAGCTTCACCACGACGCGATACGGCTTGCCGACCTGGGCCACCGGTCCGTCGGGAAACTCGAGCGTGGCGACGTCGTTGGTGTTGGAGCCCGCAGGGCGGAGGCGACGGGCATTCAGTTGAGAGTTGAGGGTTGAAAGTTGAGAGACGGCACCTCCGATTCCACCGACACTCTCCGGGACGTCTGCCCCGCCTGCTTCCCTCTCAACACTCCACTCACTGCCTCCATCCAACCGCGGCATCGCCTTCGGCTGCGGATCCATGCCTACGACCACCCGGAGGACCCTGACGACGTCTCCGCTGTCGATGTTGCCCGAGGAATTGAGGTCATTCAGCGCGAGATCCCAGGAGCGACGCTCCTCGAGGCCGACCTGCAGTCGGCTGATCACCACAGCGTCACCCACATCGAGACGCTGGTTGGCGTTGTTGTCGCCCTTGAGCTTGCGCGGCATGATGCGTCCTTCGCCCTGTTCCGCGACGTTGCCCGTGTTCAGGAACGCTCCGGTCGGACTGGCGAGGCTCTCGATCCTTGGAATGACCGGGGTCACAAGACTGAAAGGTACGCTACGAGCCCTGAAGCTGACTGTGGCAACCCGATTGGAACCCGAAGGGAGAGCTGTGCCCGGCAGGGCGAATGAAGCGTTGACCACACCCGGCGTGCTGAGGTTCACGCTGTTGATGCTCTGTCCTACCGACGCACTCCACTCGACTTGGGGGTCTGCCAGGTGAGCAGCATCATATTCGAAGCGGAAGGTGGCACCTGCGACATCAGATTCCCGCGTCCTGAGCAGGATAGGGAACGACACCCGCTGGCCTTCTTGAACCGGTGCGGCATCCACAACCTGGAGGACACGTTGGGGTTCCCAGACCATGGATCGTTCTTCACTTATGATGTTTCCGGCGGCATCGGTGGCGGTGAGTCGGATCCGATTGGCACCGGCCGAAAGCAGCACGTTCTCGAGGGCAAAGGTCCCCTTTGTGTCGACGGCAACGGCCAGTGCCGTGCCTCCATCGCGACTCCACCGAAGGGAAGCCACACCCACATTGTCGGTCACCACACCGGCGATGCGAACGGTCTGGTCGAGGCTCACACCCTCCTGGGGGATCGCCCAGGCCAGGACGGGGGGCGCGACATCCTTGAATCCGGCCGTCACCACCCGATTGGTGAACATGGAGAGGGACTTCGGATTCTCGGTCCCTGTCACGTCCCCGGACCATGCCTCAAACCGGAACCCATCCGCCGGAAGGGCGTTCAGGGTAACGGTCTCACTGGGCATGTAGCGGGCCTTGGAGGGAGTTACCGTGACGGTCCCGCCCTGATTGCCTGCGACGGCGACGGTAAGGACGGTCGTCTGGATGACGTCAAACGACTGGTCGATCTGGGCGGGAAGCCACAGCGGGCTCCCGACCTGCCGAGCCCGGACGGTGACGCGTCCAGCTCCGGTGAGGGTGAGGACCTTTCCGGCGACGGTTGCCGGGCCGCTGACGATCTCGAAGAGCATCGGCAGGCCGACGCTGCTCACAGCCTGGAGGGTGACGGGCGGATTTCCCACAACCTGTTCCGGCACAGAATCGAAGGTGAGGGTCTGGATTCCTCGGGTGACTGCGAACCGGTTGGTGACGGGCAAGGCCACATGCCAGTTGGCGTTTCCAGCCTGGTCGGCAGCGACACTAACGACGCCCACTCCGGTGAGCTTCAGCTGGTCTCCGGACAGAGTCGCGGGCCCCCCCACAAGGCGGTAGCTGATCGGCTGCCTGCTCGTTGTGGACGCCGACACAGGAATGGGGTTCGTCGAGTACCGGACATCCGGAAGAGACGTGAATGTGATCGTCTGGGGTGCCTTCGCGACGACGAGGGTCTGGCTGGCGGTACCGGCCTCGTACAGGGCGTTGCCTGGGTTGAGGGCCTGGATCACGACCGTTCCGGCTCCGGAGGTGATGAACATCGGGCCGTCGATGATCCCTGGGCCGCTAACGATCCGGAAGGCAACCTCCAGTCCCGCGCTGCTGGTGGCGACCAATTTGGTGGCAGGATCCCCAAAGGTCCGGGCACCGGGGGATGGAAACGTCACGGTCTGCGGAGCCTTGGTCACGGTGAAGGTCCGCTCCACGGGAGTCGCGGTTTGGTAATTGTCGTTGCCGGACTGGATCGCCCGGAGTGTCACAGCTCCGACCCCGGTCAATGACACCTTGTCGCCTGCAAGCTGTGCCGGTCCGGCGACAACCTCGAAGGCCGCGTCAAGCTTGCTGCTGGCAGTGGCCACCAGAGCGAAGGGGGTCGATGTATAGGGACGGTCAGCGAGGAGCGGGAACGTGATCGTCTGAGCAGCTTTGGCAACCTCGAAGGTCCGCGTGTCGCTGATCGCCTCGTACAGGGAGTTTCCAGCCTGGGTCGCCGTGAGCGACACCCGTCCCGCACCCGTCAGGGTGAGGGTGGTCCCTTGTAGCGCGGCCTTGCCGGAGTCGAGGACTAAGTTCACTGGGAGTCCACTGCTCGAGGTCACAGCCGCATTGAATGGAGAATCCCCAAAAGTCTTTCCAACGAGGGAAGGCCAAGTGAGTGATTGGACCGCTTTTTGGACGGTCATGGTGTGATCGATCACGGCCGCGGCGAACTGGTCGTTCCCAGGCTGTACAGCCCGTAGCACAACCTGACCTACACCCGTGGCGGTCAGCTCACCGTTGGTTAGAGTGGCAGGACCCGAGACCACGCTGATCGCCACCGGCAATCCACTGCTGGCCACGGCGGCGACAGCCCCTTTCTCGCGATAGCGGAGGGTGGGAAGCAGGGACCAACTGAGGATCTGCGGCTGCACGAATCGCACGGTCAGTCCGGGAAGCGTTCGCGACTCCGAGAAATCAGGGGAATAGACGATGAACCTGAGATCCGTTGTCCGCACCACACCGAAGGACCCACCGTAGGGTGTCGAGAGGAAGTCCGGTGTCGTGCCGTCCTCGGAGTAGAACAGGATCCAGTCGGGTCGCACGTACCGGAGTTCAAGGCTGACGGGCAACGCAGTCCGCAGGATTCCATGGACCGGCTGGCCATCCGCAAACATCTCCAGCCCCGGGGTCCAGGAGACGATAGCCTCGTCACTGGTCACGGTTCCGCCGCTGTTGGCCACGATCGCGCGATACGAACCGGCATCCATGGAACGGAGCGACGGAATTTCCAGAGTCGAGGACGTCTGACCCTCGACATCGAACCCGTCCTTCGTCCATCGGTAGGTCGGCGTGGGGTCGCCCAGCGCCGTGACACTCAGGACGATGCGGTCGCCGTCGATGCCTGCGACCGACTGGGGAGAGGTGATGATCACCGGTGAGACGGCAGCGGACTGGACCGTCACATTGGCGGCTGCGGTGGTGACGCTCCCGGCGGAATTCGATCCCACAAGTCGATACGGTCCGCCATCGGAGGGGGTAACACCGGTGAGCGTCAGGGTCTGGGTCGTCGCCCCGGAAACCCTGCTTCCGTCGACGAGATCGACCCCGTTCTTCTGCCACCGGTAGACAACACCTTCGCCGAGTATGGAGGCGGTGAGGGTGAGGGTCTGGCCTGCCGTGATCGTAGTGCCGCTGGGGGACGCAGCCACGGTCGGGGCAGTGACTGCAAGGGTGAACCCCTCGAAGCTGGTACCGGCGGAGTCGTGTCGCCATGTAGGCCAGGGAGAATCCGAAGAGAGTCCGGTAACACCCCGTGCTCGGAAGGCGGCAGCGCCACTCCCAGTGCGGGCGACCAGGATGCCTCCCTTGGCGATCATGACCGAGGTGACACCCCCTGCGACGGCATAGCGTCCGGCTACGGATCCGTTGATCGAATGGATGCCGATGAGGGACTGGTCTCCACCGCACCAAATGAGGCCCTGGTTGTCGAGGGTGAGGATGGAGTTGTCGCCGACCTCGCCATGGGACTTCTCCCAGATCCTGGCTCCGGTCGACCCATTGAATGCGAGGATCTTCCCGCCCCGAGCGCCTACGTAGACTCGGCCTGCGGCGTCGCAGATGGGGCTTCCCGGTTCGGTGCCAACAGCCGCCTCCCAGATCCTGGCTCCGGTCGAGGCGTTCAGGGCGAACAGTTTTCCGGACCGACTGGTGGCAAGGATCCGTCCCCCGGGACCCAACGCGGGCTCCTGCACCGCCTCGCCTCCGGTGTCGAAGCTCCAAGCCTTCCCTCCATCGGCGGCATGAACGGCGGTGATCAGGGTATTGAACGATCCACCTCCATAGATCAGGAGGCCGCTCTTGAGGATGACCGGACACGTCCTGGATTGGACGGGGGCGTTGACGTTCCAGATCGGGTTGCCCAGGCGGTCCAGCCGGACGTATCGGTTGGCACCCCCGAGGTCGTTGCCCACGGTACCAAAGAAGAGCGCATCCGATCCATCAAACGAGGCAGCAGACGGGGTACCCCCGAGGTCCCGTTCCCACAGCTTCTGGCCATTGGCCATGCTGTGGCCATAGACCCAACCGTTGGGCAGGGCGTCCGACCCAAACACGACGTGTCCCCCGGATACGATGGTGGGTGCGGATCGGTTTCCTCCGGATACGGCCACCTCCCAGAGGATGTTGCCGGTCACCAGGTCAAGGCAGGCCGCCCGACCAGGGTTGCCTGTTTGGACCACCACACGTGAGGCGGCCTCATCGATCGCCACAGCAGGGGCTTCAGTGGGGGTTCGATCCAGTGCCCAGAGCTGGGACAGGAAGGGCGTAGGAACCACGGTCACCACAACAGCAGCCGTGGTCGTCGTGCCAGCGGTATTGACCCCGACGAGGCGGTATTGTCCGGCATCGACGGCCAGGAGTCCGGAGACACTCAGGGTCTGGGTATTCGCTCCGGAGATCCGTCCGCCATCGCTCAGATTCAATCCATCCTTTTGCCAGACATAGGAGACTCCGAGACCGGTGATCGATGCCGACAGCGTAAGGGTCTGACCCTCAGTGAGGGTAGTGGCAACCGGATTCGAGACCACCTTGGGAGCTTCGGGACCCGCGGGGGTTCCCTGGAGCCGCAATTCCATGAAATCCGAGTTGTTGCCAAAGGTCGCGGGCGGAGTGGTGCCACCCCCGAGACTGTTGATCGTCACCCAGGTCATGGCCTTCACCAGTGCGGTTTCATAGGTGGCGCCGCTGGAGACATCCCAGGCCCTGACTGCCAAGGTGGCGGTTCCTCCAGTTGGAACCCCTGGTACAATCAGCCCATTGATAAAGAACAATCCATCCAGGGTGAGGGCGTATCCCGCGTTCCCGTTGGGCGAGAGGGTCGTATTTTCGAAGAGGACCTCGACCCGTCCTTTCGCCTTAGACAGCGGATTGCCGAATTCATCGAGGATCAATGCCTTGGAGGAGGCGCCCTGGGGGATGAAGTTGTTGTTGGCGTTGAACGTTCCTTGGGCGACGGCTGCGAGAGACAGCAGACTTCCCAACAGGCGAAGCGTCCAACGGGTAAACAGTCCTGGCTTCATGAGCGACGGAAGAGGATGAAGGGACGCGCGGCCCCACGGTCCCGGATTCAGATTCAGAAATGCCGAAGCTACCGTTCAACCCGAACCACTCAATTCCTCTCCGGTAGGATAATTCCTGAGAGTTATAGGAAACCGTTCCCAGAGTCCCTCAGGCGTTCCCCCCTCCTGGCTTTCCGTTTCCCCGGAAGGCGCCGGGCGCATTTGCCTCGAGCCGCTCCTGGGTGTTCGGAGGGCTCTAGACGCCTCATCTTTTAAAACGAGGAGCGGCAGCCACGTCCATCAAGTATCGGGCGGCACTCTGCCCTTTTCCTGAGCCGGTCAGAACTGTCCGGTCCCTCAGTCGTGAGCGCGCAGCCCTCAATCCACGCTTCGCCACCTAGCCGAAATCACTTCGCTTGGAGCGTGTCGAGGAGCTTCTTCCGGTCGTCTGCGGAAAGTTTCTCCAACTGCCCCTTCAGCCCAGCGAGATCCAACGCCACCGGGGCTGGCGCAGCGGCTCCACCGTTGAGCGGGACCTGCAGCAGTTCGGCTTCAGTCCAGGCGTCGGAACGATCCTTGGTGGCTTCCGATACCGCCTTGACCTCATCCGCCGTGACAAAACTGGCCTTGTTGCCCCAGGAATTTCGGATGTAGCTGAGCACTGCCGCGATCTCCTCGTCGGTCAATCCGGACGGATTCTCGGCAGTCTTGCGCCACGGATTCATTGCGTTGCCCTGCCAGACCTGTCCATTGACCTTCACGGGGCCATTCAACCCGTGCAGGACGATCCGGATGATGCGGCTGGCACCTTCGGCCACGACCCAGTCGGAGCCCGCGAGCGGTGGGATGTTCAGGGCGGGATTGCCTGTTCCATCGGCCAGGTGGCAGGCAGCGCAGTTGACGTAAAGCTGGGCGCCAACACGGAGAGTCTTCTGTTCAGGCGTCTCAGAGGGAGCAGCGACCGTCGCCTTGCCCCGGGGAAACTCACTGTACTCAGTGGCCTCAAAGCGGCCGCTGAAATTTGCCAGATAGTAGCCTCCCCAGAAGAGCAACCCACCGGTCAACGCCACCAACCAGAGGTTCAAGGGCTCAAATCCCTCCCTCGGCTCGGGCTTCTCCCTTAGAAGGGCGGCATGAAGCTCGGTCACATCATGCTGCTCGCCCAGATCTGGATTCACACCGGGGTTTTGCGGCTGATGAGATGGAGTGGAGTCAGGCATGGGCATCAGGCCGGTGCTTATTCGGACTTCGGCAGGGGTGCTTCGGGGAGTTCGACAGAACTCTTGAGGCTGCGGAGATACTCCACCAACTGCTTGGCCTCGGGCTTGGGCAGAACCTCGTATCCAGACTTGGGGGCGAACTCTCCGCCCAACTTCACTGCATTTGTTGAAGGTCCATCAGGTCCAATGGGCCGGAGCTCGAACAAGAACGCATACGGAGGCATCACGCTGCCCTTGGACGTGGTCTGCGGATTGTACAGATGGCTGTAATGCCACTCGTAGCTGGGCTGACGTTCTCCGATGTTGGTAAGGTCCGGCCCGGTGCGAGAGGAGCCGAGGAAGACTGGGCGGTCGTAGATGTAGTCACGGGCGACCGAACCTCGTTTGCCCCAACCGCGTTCGATGTCGGACCCAAACCCTTCGCGACGGACCTGCTGGGTGTGGCAGTAGTTGCAACCCAGCGAGCGGTAATGCTCGCGACCTTGGGCCGCCTCGCCCGGAATAGGTTTCGGGAACACCACGCTGGTGTTGGTGTTGAGATCCGGTTGGAGCGAGCCGAGTTGCTTCACCGGCATGACCACCAGACCCAGCCACGATGCGGCGAGGGTGAACAGGATACCGAGGAAGAGGAGCGGTCCGTAGTTCATGGCGTCATTTGCCGATCGGCGTTGTCTCGGTACGGACCCCGGCAAGGATCATCGGTTCGGGCTCCCGATACGGACCAAAGGTGCGGACGAGCATCCAAGTGATGTTCGCGAAGAACGCGACGTGACCCAACGTGAGCAGAAGACCCGAGACGGTCCGGATCTTGAGATACGGGAGCGTCACCTTGACGACCTCCAGGAACGGAATCTTTGGATCCAGCATCGCCTTGCCCTGAATCCAGCCACCCCAGCTCAGCGGAACGACATAGAGCAGGATGCCGATGACAGTGGTCCAGAAATGCAGGGAGATGAGCCTGTCGCTCGGCCATTCCCGACGGGTGATGCGGGGGAGGATGTAGTACATCGCCCCGAACATCGTCATCGTGAAAAAGGCGTACATGCCCCAGTGGGCGTGGGCCACGGTGTGATGCGTGAAATGGGCTGTCTCGCTGAACCAACGCACGGAGCTGAGGACACCTTGGAGACTCGAGGCTGTGTAGGCGATTGCACCGAAGACAATGAACCTGAGCGTGGGGCTGTGCCTCAGCTTCCCAAAGTGACCCACCATCGTGAAATGGTGGTTGATCGCGGTCGCAACCACGGGGATTACCATCATTACCGAGGCCACGATTGAGATCGTGATCATCCAGGCCGGGAAAGGTCCGCCAACCAGGTGGTGGAACCCGTTCCAGTTGTAGAACAACGCGAGAGTCCAGAATCCAAGGACGCTCAGGTAGTAGCTGTGGATGGGGCGTCCGATGACCTTCGGCAGGAAATAGTAGATCGAGGCCAGTCCAACCGGGGTGAACCAGAGACCCAGAACGTTATGGGCAAACCACCAGTTGACCGCCGCCTGCACTGCCCCTCGGGCAGGATCCATAATCAGGAGGAGCTGTGCGGTGGAATACAACCACGGGAACCAAAGCACCGCGGCGAGGATGTACCACTGCGAGACGTAGAGATGTTTCTCCCGACGGAATCGGAAAATCACAATCGTCCACACCGCGATCAAGGCGAAAGCCAAGAACAGGATCGGTGTGCAGTACTTCGGAAGCTCGAGGTACTCGACTCCGGTGGTGTCGCCCGCGAGGATGCCCACAATTCCGATCGTGAGACCGACATTCCAGAGAAGAGCGGCCAGGTTGATGACCGGTTGGGCCATCAGGGGAACCCGGCAGAGCCGACACATCAACCAGAGGATGACACCCACGGAGATCTCGGCTGAGAAGCCATAGATGACGGCGTTGAGATGGGCGGTCCGGACGCGTCCGAACGTCAGCCAGGCGAAGTCGCCCAGAAAATCGGGCGAGTGCAGCTTGTAGCTGGCGATCAGGGCCAAGACGCTCCCGAGGAGGAGCCAAGCCATGCCGCTGAGGAAGAAGAGAAGGACGGAACCGCGACACGACTCGTCGATTTCCGCCAACTGGGCACGCGCGCCTGAGGACCCGGTGTCGCGAGGGGACAGGGCGGCCATCACGCTGGAAGAGGCAGGAGCGCTCATGACTTCAGGGATGCAACCGGGGCGGAAGGACGGTTGAGGACAACATCGGTCATCCGACCCACCGGTTCCTTGTCATCGAACGGGAGCAGCGCGGCCTTGTCCGCATTACGGAGCTGCCCCTCGCGACCCGCCCACCAGAGGGCCCAAAGAGCCACTGCCGGGAAGGCGACCGAGCTGCCAATCAGGATGAAGGTGATGACGCCCATTGTGGGGATTCGTACACTATTCGTAGGAAACCTGCTTCAGGGAGGCGTCCAGGCGCTCGATCAGCTTGGCGTGGCCTGCGGCGTTGCCCTCGCGGTTCAGGTTGGCCCAGAGCGAGACGGCCTGGTCCACCGGCAGGCGGTAGATTCCCTGCTCTGCTTTGACGACACCGTAGTTCGAAAGTGCGTCGACATTCTGAGCCTTGAGCTCTGTCCAGATCTTGAGTCGCTCCTCAGCCCGGGCGGATCCGACCGGTGCGGGTTGGAAGAGGCGCTGCATGTAGACAACCAAGGCGCCGATGAGGCACATCGCAGCGATGCCACCCACCACATAGGCGAGCACCGTCTTCGGTGAATCGGATAGGTTCTGGCTCATGGGTTCTCGTCCTTTCAATCGGCCGCGGTTGGCGTAGCCGGGATCTCGTGATGGGTGATCGCCTCCTGCAATCGGGGATGCTTCTGCGCCCACTTCGGATACTTGAGGTAGTCGCTCCAGAAGCACTTCGCGAGGATTGCCGAAAGTCCAAGCCAGCAGAGCGGATCAAACAAGGTGACGTGCAGGCCGTTCTTCCAAAGCACCGGCATCACATTGAAGGTCATGTCGGTGTAGTGCATCAGCCACGCCCAGAAGATGAGGGGTCCCATCACCAGCAGGCTCATCTTGGTGTCGATACGCAGCAGGGCGAGGAACGGGATGAAGAAATGACCAAATAGCAACAGAAGACCCACCTCCCACCAGGACCCTTTCTCGCGGTCCACGTACCAGAAGGTCTCCTCGGGGATGGCGGCGTTCCAGATCAGGAAGTACTGGGAGAACGCGATGTAGGCGTAGAACACCGTGAACGCGAAGAACCAGGTGGCGAGGTCGTGGACCTGACGGGGAAAGACCACCGGCTTGAGTTCACGGGTGCTCAGATAACGGGCCAATCCGTAGAGGGTCGCGAGGGTCAACCAGAGGCTGCCGGCGAAATAATAGACCCCGTAGATGGTGCTGAAGAACTGCCACTGCAGGGACATCATCAGGAGGATGATGACCAAGGTCAGAGAGGGCCCGTAGAAGAAGATACCCCATCCGGCGAGGAACCGTGCCTTCTGGGTCCAGATCGCAGCCCCATCCTTGTCCTGCGCCAGGGAGTACTTGCGGAAACTGAAAGCGATGTGATTCCAGACCAGGAACACGAAGATCAGGAGGCCGTTGAAGACAAACCGGTTCAACAGGACCTTCTTGACATCGAGGGAGTGGTCGCTGGCGGGATTGATGCTGAGCCAAGGCCAGATGGTGTTCTGGAGGAGGAGAAGCGGCACCAGAGCGACGGTCAGCGGACGGATGAGGCACGCGAGGTGTTCGGCGAGCCGGATGACTGGAACACTCCACCCAGCATCGAACAGGTGGTGGATGATGAGGAAGATCATTCCTCCGAGAGCGAAACTCAGGCAGAACAGGAAGGCGGTGAGGTAGCTATAGCCCAACGACTGGAGAAGGGTCGGTGACGCGGCATGGGAATCCCCATGTCCTTGGGTATCGCCATGACCTTGGTTGGACCCGTGGGCCGGCGCGGCGGCATGGGCGTCATGACCCGCATCAGCGGCGAGGACCGGTGCGCTGGCGAAGACCAACAGTCCGGCGAGGGCGATCAGCGCGGTGGCCGAGCGGAACAGGTTTCGGAGGTTCATGGTCATCTCGCTACTTCTTGAGTTTCTCGAGCACCGGGGCGGGCACATCGGCCTCAAGCCCAAGTCGGCTCAACTGGAGGGCTCGGAGGTAGGCGACGATCGCCCAGCGGTCCTCGATCGGGATTTGGGCCGCGTAGCCCATCATGGTGTTCTTGCCTAGGCTGATCGTGTTGAAGATCTCACCATCAGCCATTCGGATGATCCGCTGGTCCATGAGGTTGGCGACCGTGGTCATCCCAAGCTTCTTGGTGATCCCGTTGCCATCCCCCTGGGCCCCGTGGCAGGGCTGGCAGTAGACTCCGTACCGGGACTGTCCGCGTCGTACGAAATCGAGCGTGGTGGGAAGCGGCCCAACGGCAACGAATTGCCCTGCTTCCTTACCGGTGTTCACAGCGTTGTCGGCCCAGGTGGCGTTGTCGGTAAAACCGTCGCGTTGGGCGACCGTCCCAAGGACTTGGGGACGCGAACTCATGTCGTTCTGCCAGACATAGAACCCGGCCTTGGTCTGGGGACGCAGCTTGAACTGCCAGTCCATGTCCGGGAACACATAGAGGGGACGGTTCCGGGTGTGGTCGCCGCGGAAACCAGCGATGGAAACCACCGAGATCGTTGCAAGGGCGATGAAGCCCAGCAGGATCTTGAACCTCGATCCGAAGAACGAGAGGAGGAACAGGAATACTTTTTCGAACAGGTCACCCATGGTCAGTCCTCCACAACTTCAATGGCCGTCGCACCCGTCTTCTCAAGGAGAGACCGGGTCGATTCGGCCGAGTACTTCGGGTCGATCGCCTCGATATAGACGAAGAACTTGTCGTCGGTGACGCGGCGAAACCGATCCACGTTGAACAACGGATTGTACAGCTTCGGGAGCCGGTTCAGGAACGCCATTCCGAACAGGGTACCGAAGGCGCCGAGGAGAATCGTCAGCTCGTAGCTCACGGGGAACGCGAACAGCGGCGTGAAGAGGGGCTTGCCGCCGACCACGATCGGGTAGTCGAACTTGTTCATGAACCAGATCATCAGCATGCCGGAGAAGAACCCGGTGATGCCTCCGGCGAAGGTGAAGTAGCCCACCTTGGAGTTCTTGAGGCCCATTGCGGCGTCCATGCCGTGGATCGGGAACGGGGAGTAGACATCCCACTGCCGGTAGCCCGCATCGCGCACCTCAAGGGCTGCGTGCAGGAGATCGGCAGGTGTCTCGTACTGGGCGAGGAGCCCGACGGGTCGTGTCTGCGTGGCGCTCATGGTCGTTCCTCGTGGTTCAGTGGTGGTGTTCCTTCGCGCCACCCAGCGGGTGGTGGGGATCCGCCTGCGGCGTCACCGCCTTCACCTCGGAGATCGCGATCGCCGGGAGGTAACGGATGAACAGCAGGAACAGCGTCATGAACAGCCCAAAGCTGCCCACGAAGGTGAAGACGTCGACCCAGGTCGGCGTAAAATAGCCCCAGCTTGACGGCAGGTAGTCTCTGTGGATCGAGGTGACGATGATGACGAACCGCTCGAACCACATGCCGACGTTGACGAAGCCGGCGATAATCCAGACCAAGACCATGTTGGTACGGATGGTCTTGGACCAGAACAGGTGCGGACTGATCACGTTGCAGGTGATCATGCTCCAGTAGGCCCACCAGTAGGGTCCGAAGGCTCGGTTCTTGAACGCGTAGAGCTCATACGGACTACCGCCGTACCACGCGATGAAGAACTCCATCCCGTACGCGTAGCCCACCATCGAGCCCGTCGCGAGGATGACCTTGCACATCAATTCCACGTGCTTGACGGTGATGATGTCCTCCAGATGGAACAGCGTCCGCATGGGGATCATCAGGGTCAGCACCATTCCGAAACCGGAGAAGATGGCTCCGGCGACGAAGTAGGGCGGGAAGATCGTAGTGTGCCAGCCCGGGACCTGGGAGACGGCGAAGTCGAAGGACACGATCGAGTGCACGGAGAGCACCAGTGGTGTGCTGAGGCCGGCCAGAATCAGGTAGGCCTTCTCGTAGTTCGACCAGTTCCGGTTGGACCCGGTCCAGCCCAGCGAGAAGAACCCATAAAGCAGACGCTTGATCTTGCAGGTGGCGCGATCGCGCAGTGTGGCCAGATCGGGCACGAGACCCGTGTACCAGAACAGGAGAGAGACAGTTCCGTAGGTGGAGACCGCGAAGACGTCCCACAGGAGCGGTGAACGGAATTGGGGCCAGATCGCCATGTTGTTGGGGATCGGAGGCAGCCACCAGAGAGCCATCCAGACACGTCCGGTGTGGACTACCGGGAATATGCCGGCGCAGGCGACGGCGAACAGCGTCATGGCCTCGGCGGCGCGATTGATTGCCGTGCGCCACTTCTGGCGCAGCAGACAGAGCACCGCTGAGATGAGGGTTCCTGCATGGCCGATGCCGATCCAGAACACGAAGTTGGTGATGTCCCAGGCCCAGGCGGCGGGCTGGTTCAGACCCCAGACTCCGACGCCAGTGGCGATTAGGTAGGCCACAAGGCCGAACATCATCATCATCCCGCCGAAGCTGACGATGAATGCGGGCCACCACCACACGGGCATGGGCTTCTCGCAGACACCGGCGATGCGCTCGGTGATCCAGTTGAGGGGACGGTTATTGAGGACGAGCGGATAGCGCTCGAGCTCCCGCGGGGGTGCAGCGGCGACGATCTTCGGCGGCGCAGCGTGGGAATGGGCGCCACCCTTGTTCGACGACGGCGCAGACCCGGCAGACATTGCAGCGGCGTTGGCCATTAGATCTGTCCTCCCTTCCCGCCACCTAGGGCGGCGTGGCCGGATCCGCCAGCCTTTCCATGGTCATCGCCATGGCCTGTACCTCCTCCATGACCGTGCTCCTGGAAGGGATTCTCGTGCCGGATCCGTTCGTAATCCTGGAGCGACCGCGGTGAGGCGTAGTAGTCCGGCATCGCCGGGTTCGGATTCCGGATTCGGGCCAGGTAGGTGACCCTCGGCTTGTTGTCGAGGAACCCAAGCACGGTGTAGTTGCGCGGATCATTCTGGAGCGCGTTCACCGCAGCCTCAGGATCGAGCACGTTTCCGAAGGTGATGGATCCTGCTGGACAGGCCTCCTGGCAGGCCGTCTTCACCATGTTGCCAGGCACCCGGACATTGCCGCTATCGCGGGCCTGCACCTTGACGGCGATTTTGGCCTGCTCAATCCGCTGCACGCAGAAAGTGCACTTCTCCATGACACCGCGCATGCGGACGGAGACGTCGGGGTTCTTCACCAGCTTGACGATCTCCCACTCCTTCTCCGCGTACCGATTCTTGCCGAGAGGTCCGTGGTAGAGCGGACCGGTCAGGTCCATGAAGTGATGGTCGTCGGCGTCGGCGTATGAATTGTCCCGCTTGTTGTAATCGAAGAAGTTGAAGCGGCGGACCTTGTAAGGGCAGTTGTTTGAGCAGTACCGCGTGCCAATGCAGCGGTTGTAGGCCATAACATTGAGACCCTCGTTGTCGTGCACCGTCGCATTGACCGGGCAGACGCTCTCGCACGGGGCATTCTCGCAGTGCTGGCAGAGCATCGGTTGCACGACCATCTGCGGATCGTCGGCCGCAACCTCGGACGTGGCAGGGATGTTGGGGTCGTAGCTGTAGTATCGATCGATCCGCATCCAGTGCATCTCACGACCACGTGCGACCTGGCCCTTGCCGACGATCGGGATGTTGTTCTCGGCCTGACAGGCCACCACACAGGCGGAGCAGCCTGTGCAGGTGCCCAGATCAACCACCATCGCCCATTGGTTGATATCCGACTTCGTCCAAGGGTTCGCCTTGTACGGGCTCTGGTAGATGTTCTTGATCGACCCATCTGGATTCCGAGGCACGTAGCTCAGGTGCCCATCGAGATCCATGTTCTTCGCGAAATCAGGCTTCTTCTTGTACTCGTCGAGGTTAGCCTCGCGGACCACCGGACGTCCTTCCATCAACCCGTGTTCCTGGGTGACAGCGACAAGGGCGCGCCTCGTAATCATCTCGACCTTGGCGCCTGACAACAGGGGTCCTCGGGACGTCAGCAGAGGATAAGCATTGAAGCCGCTGCCCTTGCCGACTCGTCCCACTGCAGTGCGTCCGTAGCCGAGGGCTAGTCCCACGACCCCGTCGGCCAACCCAGGCTGGACCCAAACCGGTCCCTCGACGCTGACGCCGTTGACGGTGACCCGGAGGGTGATCTGCCGGTACTGACCGTCATGGGCCTTCTGGTCCTGGGGAATTTGGGTGCCTTTCTCCAGCGGCAGACCGAGATCGCGGGCCGTCTTGGGAGATACCGTGACAACATTTTCCCAAGTCACCTTGGTGATGGGATCTGGCATTTCCTGAAGCCAGCCGTTGTTGAGGCCACGACCGTCGTCGACCTTGGCGTCTCGGTGCAGGACGACCTCAAAACCCTCGGCCTTCGACGCCGGGGCAGCGATGGCGGCCGCAGCCGCGCCCGCGTTAAAGGAGGCAGACGCCGGTTTGTAAGCGCTATCGGCAAGAAACCCGTCGTGAAGGAACTTCTTCCATCCGTCTTCGCCGTCCGCACCCAGCTCTTTGAGGGTCTGGCGGGTCAGCTCGTAGGAGGAGGTCTGATCCAGACCAGCCAACCGGGCCAGAAGCTCGAGATCGGTCAGTCCACCAAAGAGGGGCTGTAGGAGCGGCTGGACCGGCAGGACCACACCGTTCAGGGACCGGGCATCCCCCCAGGACTCGAGAAAGTGGGAGGCAGCGATGTGCCACGTGGCGATTGCTGCGGTCTCATCCTCATAGTAGCCCAGCCGGACCACGTTCTTCGCCTTCCTAGCGGCCTCGGCAAACCTGAGATCCGCCGGGGCGTTGTAGGCGGGGTTTCCGCCAAGGATGACCAGGGTGTCGACGGAACCCGCGTTCAGCGATGAAACCACATCCTGGATCGACGCAGCATCGCCCGGAGCCGGGGCAGAGACCAGATCGAGGGTCTTGCCCGGTGCACCCAGCGCCTCGTTGAGGGCGGCGGCGATCAGGTGGACGGCCAGCGGCTGGCGATGTCCCGCGACCACGACGGCGGATCCGGCATGAGCCGCGAGATCCTTTGCACATTCCTCGGCCCACTTGACAGAGGCGGGGCTCGACGCCGCGAGTCCACGAAGTTTGCTGGCTACCGGACCCTCTTTGAGAATTACCGAGGCGACCTGGGCTGCAACGGCGGGAACCTCGCTCGGCTTCACCCGAAGCCGGTGATCGGCCTGTCCACCGGTGGTGCTGAGAAGGGACTCGACCACGTAGAGCCGGTTCATGTCCTCACCCGGCTTGCGGTGCTTGGCGTATCCGGCCATGGCGCCCGCGGCACCCTGCTCCGCACCGAAGAGATCGGCGTCAAGGGACAGGATCCGCTTGGCGTTGCCAACCTTCACCACGGGACGAATTCCCGAGCCGTAGGCGATCGCGGTCGCGGCACGGGCCGCGGAAAGATCGATGGCCTCGTATTCGGCCCAGACCGAATCAGCCAGCTTGTCCTTGAGTGCCTTCTGGAGCCGGTCCCGGCTCGGGGAGCTGCTGCGCTCTGCCAGGATGTACAGACCCTTGCCTCCGTTGGCGGAGAATTGCTTCGAGAGGGCCGACAGGGCATCCACCACCTTCGCCACGGAAACGTCGGTGCCGTTGTGGGTGTGGCGCGTCGCGCGATCCGGATCGTAGAGGTCCAGAATCGCAGCCTGGACGCAGGCACAGGTGCCACTGCTGCCCGGAGCGAGCGGATTTGCCTCAAGCTTGATCGGGCGCCCATCCTGCCATTTGGCAAGGACAGGAGTGGCAGCATCCCGGTTGGGAACGGCGGTTGCAAAGAACTTGTAGCCACCATGCAGGTAGCCCTCGGGCTGCTTACCAAAGGGAAGCAGCTCCTCCTCGGGGCGACGGCATCCGGTGGCCAGACCACCCATGCCAGCCAGCAGGAAGCTGGCGGACATGATTTTCATCCAGTCGCGGCGGGACTCGCCGTCTGGGGCGAGACTGGCACCGTCTGGAAACTCGCGTTCAATCCATTCCCGGACCTCTGGCTTGTCCTGGAGGTGGTCGAGGGAACGCCAATATTTCCGGCCCGTTTCGGGTTCCGGGCAAGGCGGGGGGATCGTCTTCATCAGCGGTGACAGACCGAGCAGCTTTCGCCGGGTTGAACCTTCCAATCGTGGACCAGCTGTTTGCCATCCACCTGACCCTTCCAATCGAGCTGGGTGATCTTGTCGAGAGGTCGGATGTTGTCCTCCGGTTTGCGGTGGCAATCCAGGCAGAAGGACATCGAGAGAGACTTCGCGTGGTAGACCTCATCCATCTCGTTGATCTGCCCGTGGCAGCTCACGCAGCTGATGCCGCGGTTCACGTGGACCGAATGGTTGAAGTAGACGTAATCGGGAACCTTGTGGATCTGGACCCAAGGGATTGGAGTCCCGGACTGGTAGGAATCCCGGACGAGCTGCAGCCGCGGATCATCCTTCAGAATGAGGCTGTGGCAGTTCATGCAGGTGCTCGCCGCCGGGATGTTGGAGAACCACGACTTCTCCACCCCGTTGTGGCAGTAGCGGCAATCGATGCCGAGCTGGTCCGAGTGCACCCGGTGCGAGAAGGGCACTGGCTGGATCGGCTGGTAGCCCACCCGGGTGTACTTCGGGGTAAAGTAATAGGTCACCCCTGCGGTCGCCAAGGTCCCGATCAAGCCGCCGCCCACAAGGAGCTTTGGCCCGAACTGGTTGGCCCATCTTGGAAAAATGGATGGCATCGGTCAGCGTTGAGCCGGTGTGACCCGGCGATTGATCGGATCCTGCTTCCTGCACGGGGAATCCTGGACAACTCCGTACGAATAGGCAGGCCACCCATTCCGTCGTCATCCAAAACCCCACAGCTCGGCGACACAGACACACCCTGGAGCCGAAGACAGACCCGTTCAGGTCTGCCCAAAGCAACACAGGGGGAGGCTTTTTGCGCCAAAGCCTCGTGAAAAAAATCACAAGCGACGTCGCCTGGGCAAGCGTTCATTGCAGAACAGGGCGGTGAGTCGAACCGCTAATCCCGTTTTCAGGCTGGCTTCTGCAGCTCTGCAACGATCCGGTCCGCCGTCTCCGATGGGGATTCCTCGGGACCAAGCCCAAGCCACCGGAGGTCCAGCTGTCCTCGAAACCAGGTCCTCTGGCGCTTGGCGAACTGACGGGTCCGCACCTTCACCAGCTCCACCGCCTCCTGGCGATGGCAAAGGCCTTCGATGTGGTCGACCACCTGCCGATAGCCAATTGCCTGCATCGCAGTCCGATTCCCTCGGAGGCCGCGATCCAGGAGGGATCGGGTCTCCTCGATCAATCCGGCGGCGAACATGCAGTCGACCCGTCGGTCGATGCGCCGGATTTCATCGGCCCGGTCGCGCTCCAGCGCGAAACAGCGTCCCGCCATGGCGGGTGCCCGATCGCTCCATCGGGCACGCTGCTGGGAGAAGGGCCTTCCGGTGAGGCGGATCACTTCCACCGCCCGGACCACCCGTCGCCGGTTCTGGACGTCAATCTCATCGAACGTCGTCCAGTCCCTGCGGGCCAATTCATCGAGCAGCACCGGCATGGGAAGAGATTCCAGTTCGGACCGGAGCACGGGGTCCGGGGCCGGCGCCTCGCCGAGGCCGTTGAGCCAGGCGCTCAGATACATCCCCGTGCCGCCGCAGAGGATCACCGGACACCCGCGCCTCCGCGCGTCCTGGATGACCTCGGTCGTGCGCGTCACAAATCGGGCGGCGTCGAAGGAGTCGGTGAGATCCACCACATCCACAAGATGGTGGGGGACCTCGGCCCGTTCGGCCGACGAGGGTTTGGCTGTGCCAATGTCGAGTCCGCGGTACACCTGCATGGAATCCACGGAGACGATCTCCGCACCCCACCGCCGGGCCAGTTCGAGCGCGACTGCAGATTTACCCGAGGCGGTGGCACCGGTCAGGATGACCGGTTCGGGTGCCGGCTTCCCAGAGATCCCACTCATCACCGATCCCCCCAAGCACGGACCCATCCGGCTATCCCCGAGGTCCTAGACGTTCCGATCCGGCCCTAGAGGCCACGGGAACGTCCGCCTGCCACGAGAGCAGCAGGATGAGTCCTACCCCGATGCAGATGGCGGTGTCGGCCACGTTGAAGGCCGGAAACCCCATCTCTCCGCCTTCCCGAGGCACCAGATAGAATCGGAGGAAATCGATCACGTGCTGCCGGGCTGGCAGGACCCGATCCGTGAGATTTCCAGCAATTCCCCCGAACAGCAGACCCAAGGCCACCTGTCCGACAGGACGATCGGCCTCGAAATGCCGACGGAAGATCCAGAGCGCGACCATGGCCACTGCGGAAATCATTGCCAGAACGTGGTTGTTGTGACGGAAGAGGCTCCATGCCGCGCCGGTGTTTCCCCAGTGGACGAACTTGAAGAACCCAGGGATCACATCGTGCTCCTGCTCGAGCCCGAGGAACCGGAGAACCAGGAGCTTAGTGACCTGGTCCAGAAGGTACACCGAGACAGCCAATACTAGGATGCGCCGGGCGGAACGGACCGGGGATTCCCCCGGGCCCATGACAGTGGAGGCCATGGTTCAGGGACGAACGGCCTGGAACACGGTCGTGGCGATGGCATCCGCCCCACGGGCATCAGGGTGGATACCATCGGGAAACCACGACGGGTTGCCACTCAAGGCGTCGTGGAGATCTATCACGGGGATCTTCTCGCGGTCGCAGGCCGACTCGATGCCATCCATGACGTCGTCGAGGGTCTGGGCGTTGATGCCCCAGGCATCCCGGTAGACCGGCGGGGGGAAACACGCCCAGATCTTGGGTCGGGGCTTCATCCCCTTCAACGACGCCAGCAGGTTCCGGTACTCGGCCTCGAAGGCCTCTTTACCCTTCCAGTTCTGGGGCTTGGTGTCGTTGGTGCCGAGGGCTAGGATGATTACCTCGGGGCGAAATTCCTGAAGCGCCTTGAATTCATCGGTGGATCGATAGGACAAGTCGCCGGTCGAGCTCGCAGTGGCGCCATTGCGGCCCAGGTTGTGTACATCGAACCGGGGGCCAAGGAGCGCGTTGAGTCGAGCGGGGTAGCACTTCTTTTCGCGGTCCTCAACACCAGCCCCATAGGTGATGCTGTCCCCGGCACAGGCAATGCGAATGATCGGGTCGCCCGACTCGCCCCGTCCGAAATCCTCTACCCGGATGTGGGGCGTACGCTTGGACTTGCTCCGACAGCCGGCCGCCAGGGCCAGACCCAGCAGGGATCCCAACATCAGTCTTCGGTTCATGCGATCAGGTCCTCCGACTCTCTCCGTGGTGCGGCAGGGTTCAAGCAGGTTTCCTTACCGGGGATCGGCCTGCCGGCCTAGGTGGCTTTATTGGGCGGCGTAGTGGGCGTCAACACGGGCCATGACATCCCGGTAGGCGATGTCCTGCTCGTAGATCATCTTGAACTGATCGATCGCCTCCTCCTTGCGGCCCATCTTCTCGAGCACGGACCCAAGCTGGTACCTCAGCTCCTTGGCCTCGTCGTCGAACGTAGGCTTCTCCTTGAGGGCCTCCTGGAGCTTCCGGGCCGCGAGATCGTTCATACCACGCCTGGCAAAAGCCTGTGCGAGGAGATTCATGGAGGCGATGCGCCGGTTCGGATTGTTCTGGGACTTCTGGAGTTCGGCAATCGCCTCCCCGATGCGTCCCGCTGCCAGATGCAGGGCCCCCAGCTCATACCGGATCTGCAGGTCGGTCGGGTTGACATCGGCTCGACGCTTTGCATCCAACAGGATCCAGTCATCTCTCTGCTGACGCAGCGCCGCCACCTCGGCGTCGAATCCGGGAGATGTCGGGTCGATCGACTGGATCCGATCCTCAAACTCCGCAAGGCGGACGTCCCTAAGCGCCTCCAACACCATCGGGTCCTGCACTCCGGCCTTGGCGAGGTAGAGCTCGAGGGTGCGGGTGGCATCACCGAACCGTTTCTGTTTGACGTAGAGGTCGGCCAGATCCCGCAGGAGACGCAGGTTGTCGGGCTCCTGCGCAACGCGAGCCTCCAGTTCGGTGCCGAGGGTTGCGGCCACTCCCTCATCCTTGACCAGCCGGTTCTCCTGCTCGATCTGACGCGCCTCATCCTGGTCTTTGAGGATGTCCCGGAAACTCCCACCCCCACCCTCGAGCTGGACATAGCCGCCCTCGTGGAGGGTTCGGTCGGCGAGGGTGTTCTTCAGTCGCTGGTTGATCTCAGGATCGTTGGGCTGGGTCTTGAGAAGATCCCGCAGGATTCTCTCGGCCCGGGCGCGGTTGCCGACGACGCATAACGCCTCGGCCAGTTCGAGGGCGACCTGCCGGCTCGCTGGCTGGTTCTTCAGGGCCACCTCAAGGGACAACACTGCTGTCTTTGGAAAGCCACACTGGGTCGCCGCCTTCGCCAGGAGCTCGTGGGCTAGGACATTGCCCGGATCGTCATTCAGAATCTCCTCGGCGATCACCAGTGCATCATGGGGATTTGTCCTCAGAGCAACCTGGCCCCGAGTCAGGCTGCTGGCGGATCCGACAAACTTCCTGAAAAAACTCCTCTTCCCGGCGGACCGCTTGTGCTGGGCCGCGCGCAGCGCCTCACGGGCCTGGTAGAATCCTGGTTCCAGACGGAGCACCTGCATCAACAGGGTGACGGCGTAGTCCAGATTGTTCTTCTCCACTGCGGCGACGCCCTTGTCGAAGAGCTCGCGCGTTGAGAACGGGATCTGGTCGATCGACTTCTCGGACATGCCCAACCGTAGGAACGGACACCCGGGTTGCCAACCCCGCGGTTCCTGGGGCCTCACCTAAGGCGTAGCTGCTCCGGCACAGGTTCACACTTTCCGAGGCCTCATTTTCCCCGATCTTACGCTCATGCTACGATCGCCGCTCTGGATGATGCTCCTGGTCCCCTGGCTGTGTCCGGGACCCGCCGCCGGAGCAGAGTCGGCGTCCACACAGGTCTTCGAGGGTCTGGCTAACGCCTCGGCAGCAATTCCCATCGATGGACAGCGCTTCATCGTAGGATGCGACGAGGACAACATGCTGAAGCTCTACGAGGTCGGCCAACGGCAACCGGTGTCTCGGTTCGAGACCTCGACTTGGCTGGGCCTGCAGACGCGGAACGGGGAGGCGGACTTCGAAGGGGCTGCGCGAATCGGCGACGTGGCCTTCTGGATTGGCTCCCACGGACGCAACAGTTCCGGCGACCGACGTCCCGATCGGCAGCGCCTCGTCGCCTTCCGGGTCGTGTCCAGGGACGGAAGGACATCCCTCGAGCCCATGGGCCAACCCGTGCGGAGCCTAATCGAGGATCTTCTGTCCGAACCCCGTCTCGCGCCACTCGACATCGGTGCTGCGATCGCCCGGGTCCCGGACCAAGGCGGTCTCAACATCGAAGGTCTGGCCGAGGGAGAGGACCGCGCTTTGGTACTAGGCCTTCGCGGTCCGCTCCACCAGGGGAAGGCCGTGCTCATCCCGCTGCTGAATCCGTTCGAGCGGATCGAAGGCAGGCCCGCCCGTTTTGGGGAACCAATCCTTCTCGATCTCGCCGGACGCGGTATCCGGGACCTCGCCCGGGTGGGCACCGATCTCTACCTCCTTGCCGGAAGCCCCGATGGCGGTGGCAAGACGCATCTCTATCGGTGGACCAGTGGGGACAGGCCACCGACGCGGGTCGAGACTCCCACGCTGAAGGGCCTCAACCCTGAGGCCCTGGTGCTCTTGGGTTCGGGACGGAACCGCCGGCTCCTCGTGCTGAGCGACGACGGGAACCTGGTCCGGAACCGGGACCCGGATCCGACACGAAGGACCTTCCGCGCCGTGGAGGTACCAATCCCAGACCTCCGTTGATCACAGGATGTTCGCCGCCAGCTCCGCGAGCTCGCTGCGTTCTCCGCGGGAGAGCTCGACATGGGCCGAGATGGCCTGGTCCCGGAACCGGTTCACCACGTAGGTGAACCCATTGCTCGAGGCGTCCACATAGGGGTTGTCGATCTGGTAAGGGTCACCGGTGAGGATGATCTTTGTACCATGGCCGACTCGAGTGAGGATCGTCTTGGCCTCGAGCGGGGTCAGGTTCTGGGCTTCGTCAACGATGACGAACTGGTTGGCGATGCTACGACCCCGGATGTAGCTCAGCGCCTCGACCACAATCGTGCCGCTGCGGAGCAAGTCACCAGCCTTCCGGTTCTCGTGGCCCATATTAAGATCCCCAAGAAGCTCAAGGGCATCGTGGATGGGCTGCATCCATGGCGAGAGCTTTTCCTCGAGTGTTCCTGGTAGAAAGCCCAGCTCCTTGCCCATTGAGATGGTTGGACGGGCCACGACGAGCCGGCGGAACTCCCGTTCCTGAACCGTGCGTTTGAGTCCCGCAGCCAGTGCCAGCAGGGTCTTGCCGGTGCCCGCCTTGCCCATCAGGGACACCAGGCGGATCCGCTCATCCAGCAGCGCATCAAGCGCGAAGTGCTGCTCGCGATTTCGGGGGCGGATTCCCCAGACATTCTGCGCCTCATGGAGAGCCACCAGAAGCCTCCCGCCGATGTCGACCTTCGCGAGCATCGTGCGCTTGGCGTCCCCCTCCGCGATCAGGGTGCAGTACTCGTTCGGGGATCGGACGGGGCCAGGTGGTAGGGGCAGTTCGCCCTTGGCACGGAACTCCATAAGAGACGTGGGCGGCAGGACCAACTCGAACATCCCGGTGTAGAGATCTCGGAGATTCACCCGGTCGGTTTCATAGTCCTGGGCGGGCAGTCCCAATGCATCGGCCTTGAGGCGGAGATTGATGTCCTTGGTCACCAGAACCGTCGGCACCTTCGGATTCTTCCGATGGACCGCGAGAGCGAGCCGGAGGATCCGGTTGTCGACCGAGTTGGGAAGCACTGACTGATCCCCTTCCCCGTCGGTCGGCACACCGGCCGATGCCTCGCCACTGAACATGATCCTCAGCTGCCCTCCGTGGTCGAGCGGCACACCGTCGCTCAGCGATCCTTGGGTCCGCAGCTGGTCTAGCATCCGGCTTACCTTCCGGGCGTTCTGACCACGTTCGGTCGTCTCCCGCTTGAATTTGTCGATCTCCTCGATGACTTCGATCGGAAGAAGCACCCGGTTGTCCTGGAAATTCAGGAGGGCATCCGGATCGTGGATGAGGACATTGGTATCGAGGATGTAGTTCTTGGACGTCCTGGAGCCGAAGGGTCCTTCCCGCTTGTTGCGACGCCTTTTTGGCCTTGGGGATCCTGCGGGAACCGAAATGCCTTCATCTGCACCCGGTCTACCAAAATCGCCATCGATCACGGGGCATGAGACCTCGCACAAGGATCGTACGACAAGGGGTTTCCTGGGGCGCCTTCAAATCGTCACCCACAGCCCCATGAATGCCACCGTTAGTCGCAGGTCCTTTGAAGTCGACCTCGGGGAATCCCATGGCCTCGATGGGGAACCTTGGAATTCAGGGGGCTAGGCATCGAGCCTAGGGACGTAGGGGCCCCAACCACAGGAACCGAGGGATTCCCCGATGGCTATTCCTCTCCGCGACGGGGATACCGGGGAGCCCATCGCTCACCCGGTGGGAATCACGGGCGCATGCGATTCATCTTTCTAACGCTGGGTTATACCCCCGATTTGGACGGGGGCGGATACCGGTATGCGACCGAGGTCGCAGAGCGGCTCGTCCATCGCGGACACGAGGTCCATGCGATCTATCCGAATCCGGATGAGACACTGCCGGAGACGGATCTCCGGAACGGAGTCCATCTTCACAGGATTTCCAGGTCCGGCTCGGGGTTCCTCACCCGCTGGCGGACGGCTAACGCAGGGGCGAAGAAATGCGTCGCCACCCTCCTCCAGAAACCTTCGATGACGCTGCTCTTCAGCCATCATGCCTACATGTCCCCCTCAGTGAAGGATTCGAGGCATTGCATCTTCCTCCACGGACCCTGGGCGTTGGAGCATCGCCTCAGCGTCACCGCGAAGCCAAGGGGACTCCGACGTCGGATTGTCGACCGATTTTCCGGTCTGGTGATGCATCGCATCGAACGGGGCTCGATCGCCAGGGCCTCGCGGGTCCTGGTTGCCAGCGAGTACTCCCGCGGGCGAATCCCGTCGTGGCACCGGGGACTGAACTGCGAGGCCGAGGTCGTTGGAGGTGGGGCCGACCTGGTTCGGTTCGCGCCAGCCAACAATCGGGAGGCGGTTCGACACGCCCGTGGCCTACTCCCAGACGAATTCCTGTTCCTGGCGGTCCGGCGACTCGATCCCAGGATGGGTCTCCTCCACCTGATCGAGGCCTTCCAGCCGGTCGCCAGGCAATTCCCCAGGGCCAGGCTGGCGATCGCGGGTCGTGGACCCCAGCGGGAGGAGCTTCTGGCCCGTGCACGGGACCTTGGGCTCGGGGACAGGGTCAACCTCCTCGGTTTCGTTCCGGAAGGCGACCTGCCCCGACTCTACCAGTCGGCCGACTGCGTCCTGATGCCCTCGTTGGACCTCGAGGGGTTCGGCCTCGCCACGGCGGAAGCGCTTGCCTGTGGAACACCAGTCCTTGCCTCCTCGTCTGGGGCGAACCCTGAGCTGATCCAGCCACTCGGCGAGGATCTCCTGTTCGAAGCCAGAAACCCTGCGGCGCTTTCACAAACCATGGCCGGGGTCCTCTCAGGGGGGATCCGGCTCCCGGCCCGGGACCGATGTGCCGTATACGCCCGGCAGGCATTCCGCTGGGACAAACCCGCGGACGCCATCGAAAAAGCCGCACTCACCGCAGCACTGCCGATGGAGTGACTGGAACCGAACCCCTTGGCATTTCCGCAAACCCTAGATGGCACTCCCCGTGCTTCCACCACGACCTTATGGCTCTCAACCCGCCTGAAAACTCCGTCGACCTGACGATTCTCATGCCCTGCCTGAACGAGGCGGAGACCCTGGCCCGCTGCATCGGGAAGGCGAAGAAGGGCCTCGAGGCATCCGGGGTCACCGGAGAGATCCTCATCGCAGACAACGGTTCCACCGATGGATCGATCGAGATCGCTGAATCGCTCGGCGCCCGGGTGGAGCGGGTCAGGGAGAAGGGATACGGAAACGCACTCCGTGGGGGCATCCTCGCCGCCAGGGGGCGATGGATTCTCATGGGTGATTCTGACGACTCCTATGATTTTTCGTCTATCCGGGGCTTTGTAGAGAAACTGGAGGAGGGCAATGAACTCGTCATGGGGTGCCGCCTGCCTTCGGGTGGCGGAACCATCATCCCGGGTGCCATGCCCTGGAAGAACCGGTGGATCGGCAACCCATCCCTCTCCACCCTCGGGAGGCTCTTCTTCCAGACCCCGATCCACGATTTCCATTGCGGCATGAGGGCCTTCTCAGCGGAGGGCTATCGCCGGATGAAGCTCAAGACCACCGGGATGGAATTCGCCTCGGAGATGGTCGTGAACTCGACGCTGAATGGTCTCAAGGTTGCGGAGGTCCCGATCACCCTGCACCCCGACGGCCGATCCCGCCCTCCCCATCTCAAGCCCTGGAGGGATGGCTGGCGGCATCTGCGATTCATGCTGCTGTATTCCCCGGATTGGCTGTTCATGCTGCCGGGGCTGTCCTTGCTGGCCGCCGGCATGTCGCTCTTCCTCATGCTTCTAGTGGGGCCCATCAGCATCGATCGGGTGACGCTCAGCACCGGCACCTTGGCGGTCGCTGGTATGATGACACTGCTTGGCTACCAGATTCTGGCACAGGGATTCTACGCCAAGGTCTTCGCGGTCGCCGAGGGTCTTCTTCCCAGCCAGCCCCGCTTCAACCGCCTCTTCAAGGTCTGGAACCTCGAACGTGGGATTGTCCTCGGCCTTGCCCTCTGTGCCGCCGGAGCCGCCGTAATCGGATGGGCGGTCTGGCACTGGGCGCAGACGAACTTCGGGACCCTCGACCCGCAGGAGAACCTCGGGCGCCTGATCGTTGGAACAACCCTCCTCGTCCTCGGCACCCAGACCGTGTTCAGCAGCTTCCACTTGTCCCTGTTGGGTCTAAAGACCACCAGCAGAACCCCTCCCGACCCCTCCCTCGCACAGACTGATTCCGCTCCGAAGGATACCATGGCCTCGGTGCAGAAACCGGGGACGGTCCTGCCCAAGGGCGAGCTTCCTGCCTGACATCCGAAAGTGCCCTTCCGTCCGCGAAACGTCGTCATCGGATCCGGACCCGTCGGGGTATCTGCCGCGATGGCCCTTATCGGGCAGGGCGCGCGGGTGACCCTCGTCGATGTCGGCCAGGACCTCGAACCCGATCGACGCTCATGGGTTGATTCCCTCTCGCGCCAAGCCCACACGTCCTGGACCCACGACGATGTGAGCCGCCTTCGGGGATCCCTCAAGAAGGATGCCTCAGGAGTCCTACTCAAGCTGCTGTTTGGATCCGACTACCCCTACCGAACCGCCAAGGAGGTCAACCGTATTGACGTCCCGAACGGCTCCCTTAACCCAAGCGTTGCCCGAGGCGGATTCAGCACCGTCTGGGGCGCCTCGGTCCTCCCCTACAACGAGCGCGACTTGGAACGGTGGCCGATCTCCTCCACGGATCTCCAACCCCATTACGAGGCGGTCCTCCGCTGGATGCCGCTCATGGCCAAACCGGATGATCTGGAGTCCCTCTATCCGATCCACACCGGATCGCCGAATCCTGTTCGGCTGAGCCGGCCCGCCAAACAGATCCTCGGCTGGATGACCCAGAGACGGGAGGCCCTCCGCAGATCCGGCTTCAACTTCGGACACTCCCGTGTGGCCATGCGTTCCGAATCGTGCACCGAATGCGGGTTCTGCCTCCACGGATGCGCCTACGGTCTCATCTATACCGCCGCGGATACCCTTGCCGCCCTGCGGCAATCGCCGGACTTCGAATACATCCCGGGGATCGCAGTCGACCGCCTCGAGGAATCCCCCTCAGGTGTGGCGGTCCTCGGGCGGGAGGTCGGATCCCGACAGGCCTGGTCGATCCAGGCCGACCGGGTTTTCCTGGGAGCCGGAGTTCTCCCGACCGCGCGCATCGCTCTCGAATCCGTTGGGAGATTCGACCAACCCGTCCGGATGCTCGACAGCCACTACACCGTGATGCCGATGGTGTCTCTGCGCTCCAACCCGAGGATCGAGGACGATCGGCTCCACACCCTCTGCCAGCTCTTCGTCGAGATCGATGACCCCGGCATCAGCCGCCACAACATTCACAGCCAGTTGTACACCTACAACAGCCTGTTCCTCGACGAGTTCAGGACCAAGGCGATGGGGCTTCTGCCAAGGATTCCCGGTTCCCGCCGTCATCTTCTGTCGAGGCTGATGGTCGGGTTTACCTACCTCCACTCCGACGATTCCGGTGGACTCCGGATGAGCCTCCGTCGCGGAGACGACGGCTCCGGGGGGCGGCTCGAGGTCGACATCATCCGGAATCCTGCGACGGCGAGGATCCAGGACCGGATCGCCTGGAAACTTTTGAGGCATGCCGGTCAGCTCGGTTTTGCGCCGCTCCTGCCGCTGATCGAGAAGACCATGCCGGGGCGCGGATACCACAACGGCGGCACGTTTCCGATGGCTCCGAAGCCTGAAGGAATCCAATCCGACATCCTGGGGCGACCCTTCGGATGGCAGCGGATCCATGTCGTTGACTCTTCGGTGTTTCCGACGATCCCAGCGGCAACGATCACCTTCACGGCGATGGCCAACGCCCACCGGATCGCGTCCCTGGCGGGGCAGCTATAGACCCACCCACGCATGAAAATCGCAGTCACCGGAGCGCAGGGATACCTAGGGTCGCAGATCTGTGAGCGCCTCAGATCCGAGGGACATGAGGTCTTGGAGCTGGTCCGCCGCCCATCGGGATCGCCCTGGCAGATCGAGTTTTCTCTGGGCACACCCATCGATCCGTCGGTCTTTCGTTCGAATGGCATCGAGTCGCTGGTCCATGTGGCCTACGACTTCCAACAGACGGATTGGGATTCAATACAGCGCATCAACTGCGATGGAAGCATCGCGTTGTTCGACGCCTTTAAGGGAGGTGGGGGACGTTACGGGATCTATATCTCCACCATCGCCGCGTGGGATGGATGCCGAAGCCTCTATGGCAGGGCCAAGCTCCGAACCGAGGATGCGGCGAAGGCACATGGATTCTGGATCCTGAGGCCCGGACTCATCCGGGGCGGAGCACCGGGCGGAATCGTGGGAACCATGCTCCGGTTCCTCCGCAGACTCCCGGCGGTTCCAGTCATCGGCTACGGACTGAAATGTCTCTATGGGATCCGGGTTGCCCCCCTCTGCGACGCCATTGCGAGGATGTCGGTTCGGTATCCGGAAGACTCCGAGGACGCCCTCGTGATCGCGGCCGATGAAACACCGATGAGCCTCGATGAGGTTCTCCGGGAAACCATCAAGGAACAGGGCCTCCGAGGCCGGATTCTGATCCCCTGCCCCTGGCAACCGGTTTGGGCCGTCATCCGATGCCTGGAATTGCTGGGGGTATCCATCGGCCTCCGCAGCGACAGCGTGATCAGTCTGATGAACCAAGATCCCAAACCACGACTCCGGGACCTGAATACCCTGTAGATGCGGATCCGGTCCCATTGCCTCGCGAACACCCAGCCAGAGTCCCACCCACCTTGCTCCCCTCATGAAAGCCAACACGACCGCCAGCAGGGCAACACTGCCCACAGGCGTGCTCATTTTTCTCTTTGCGGCATCGATCTATCTCCTCACCGGGCGCGGCATGGTGGGGTCGATCGACGCCCTCATGATGCTTAAGACCACCGAGTCCATTGTCGAAAGGGGGAGCACGCAACTTGACCCCACGGAATATCATGGCGGATGGGTCTCGAGGACTCCCGATGGCCGGGTCTACTCGATCTACGGGATCGGCAAACCCCTGGCGAACGTTCCGGCCTATGTGCTTGGCAGGTCCGTCTCCAGATTCCTGCCAGGGACACGCAAGGACGCTGGCATCCATTTCTTTGTCTCCCAGGTGAATCCCCTGGTCTCTGCGGGCGCCGTCGCCGCGCTGTTTCTCATGTGCGTGGCACTCGGCTTCTCCGAAGGTGAATCGGTCTTCCTCGCCCTCCTGTACGGATTTGCCTCCATCGCTTTTCCCTATGCCAAGGATGACATGAGCGAACCGCTTGCGACCTTCCTGGTCACGGCCGGATTGACCGCAGCTATACGGCTGCAGCAGTCCGCGTCCAACGCCTCGGCGATTGTGGCAGCATTTGCTCTCGGCGGCGCCGTCGCCACCCGGTACCTGATGGCCATCGTCCCGTTCATAGTTGGTCTCCTCCTCGTGGTCTCAGCCGTCCGCAACGGACGACCCCGGCTGGGCCCTCTCCTCTGGTTCTTCGGTGTCCTGGGGGCCATCGCCTGCCTGCTGGCCTGGTTCAACTACGTCCGATTCGGAAGTCCCACCGAAACTGGATATGAGAGCACTGGTGGCGGAGCCTCTGGCTTCACCTTCCTGTCCCCACAAATCCCGTCACGCTGGCTCGCCTTCCTCATCAGCCCTGGCAGGGGAATTTTGGTCTACATGCCGTTCCTGGTAATCGTGCCCCTCGGGTTGGCAACGCTCTGGAACCAGAGGCGTTTCGCCTCGGCTGTCCTTCTGGCCTGCTTTTCCGCAAATTTCATTCTCTCCGCCGCCTACAAGTTCTGGGATGCCCCATGGGGTTGGGGTCCAAGATACCTTCTTTCGTTTCTGCCCCTTCTGTTTCCGTTCTTCGGCATGGGATTCCGTGCGATCTCTGGCAAAAGGATGATCCGGCCTCTCATTCTGGGCCTCTGCCTCTTGGGGTTCCTGATCAACGGAGCCGCAACCGTTGCCCCGTGGGAACGCTACATGACCCGGGTATCGCAGCGGGAAACGGATGGGGCCGTCGTCGATGTCAACTGGTCGATCGCGGACTGTCAGATTGTTAACCAACCGAGGGTTCTGTGGGACGTCATCACGCTCCCGGCAGCCGAAAGGAAACAGCTCTCAAACGGCCACAAGGACCCCGCATCCGCTCTCAGGTCGAGCCGGAGCCTAAACCTCCTGAGCCTCTGGCCGGTACGCCTCGTCTCCGAGGGGATTCCTCTGCTCCCGGTCCTCGCCGCTTCCGGGCTTCTCCTGCTGTTGACTGCACTGTCGGGCTCCCTCATCTGGTTTCGTCTGCGTGCCTCTTCCGATATCCCGGCCGGCAGCTAGGAATGTCGCTGGTTTCAATCCTTCAGAGGAGCCCTTCCGTCGCGTACGCGGGCTCCGCCTCAAAGCTCCTGCATCGACTGCGCGAGTTCCCGACGCTGGCGCTCCCGGTTCTGGGCATCGTGGAAGTCCACTGGGTTGAAGTCATCTGTCAGGACGATTCCGTGCGTGGGATCCGTCTGGCGGGTCTCGTTCATCGCTGTCCGGAACTGGTCCAACACCGAGGGATGCACCGCCGTGTACTCGTAGGGCCTGCGGACCCGGAGCGGCGACGCCGAGGCGACGAAGAACGCGTTGCCATTCGCCGCCTGGTGCAGGTCCACCGCTGCAAAAACCGCACGGAGCGTCTTCTCCAGCGAGGCCAGCATGAAATCGCGACCCGGCCGCGGATCCCCGAAGCAGTTGATCGACAGCACCCCCTCCGGCTTCATCACGTCCCGCATCGCCTGGAACGCCTCCCTGGTCATCAGATGTGCCGGCGACGAATCCCCAAGGAAAGCGTCTAAAATCACCGCATCGTATTCGTTGGTTCTACCTCGGAGAAATTGGCGCCCATCCCCGATTGTCAGCTGCGCGAACTGCGTCGGGTCGAGATCGAAGAACCGCTGCGCCAGCGGCACGACCGACGGGTTGATCTCTACCACGTCCACCCTCGCCCCCTGCTGAGCGAAAAGGGACGGGACGATTCCCACACCCATCCCGATGCAGAGCACCCGTTCGACTCGCTCGCAGTGGCTCCGGGCCAGCTGGTGGATCGCATAGGTAAACAGCGAACCGCTCTGACGCGTGGCCGGCAGATAGGAATTCTGGATCAGGTAGTCGTTGGCGTAGAAGCGCCGGCGTCCGTCCACCGTCTCGAGAACCTGGAGCTGACCAAAGTTCGAGTTACCCCGGTACACCTCGCGGATTTTCGAGAATCTCGGACGGGCGTCCCATCGGACCGCCCAGACCCCCAGTCCGGCGACCAGTAAGGCCCCGACGACCGCCGGCATGGTCCTGCCTCCCCAGACCACCAGATGCACCACAGCCACCCCGGCGACCAGTCCCGCCGTGACCACCATGGTCACCGAATTCGGGGCCAGGGGAATCAACACATAGCCGATCAACGCCGTGCCCACGAAGCTGCCGACGGTGCTGATCGCGGACAGACGCCCCACCTGCCCCCCCACCTCCCGGACATGGCTCGCAAGAAACCGGATCAGGAAGGGGCAGGTCAGCGCGAGCAGCGACAATGGAACGAAGAAGAGGAACGCTGAGGCCAACAGCGACGCCACCGGCAGAGGCAGCGACAATGAATGGACCGCCACCGACTGGACACCCCAGACCGCCAGACAAAGGTAGGCCGCTGCCACCAGCATCGAGCCGTACAGCCGGTTCAGATGACCCTTCGAATCCGCCCAGAGTCCGCCCAGGTAGTACCCGAAGGCCAGGGAAGCCATCGCGATGCCGATCTGGGCCGTCCAGACGAAGTGCGATGTCCCCAGGTAGGGTGCCAACATCTTCGCCCCGAGGATTTCCACCACCATGATGGCGGCGCCGTTCACGCCGGCGGTCAGAAGAAGGAATCGGCGCTGGGCCGTGGAAATGGGCGTCTCGGGGGTCTGGGACATCGGAAGGAAAGTCTCTCCCCTCTGTAAACCCCGGAACCACCCCTGTCGATCGCCCCGTTCCAGACCCCCAGGATCCATGGGCACCCCCTGCAGGGGTCTCGGTCCTGCCACTGCCCTCGACAACCGCGTCAACCCCTAGAAACCAGTTGCCCAACCGCTCCCCGATTTGAAAGAATTCCCAACCCGACCGAATCCGGTCAGGAAATCGGCCATAACGTCCCGACGCGAGTGCGTCAGGAGGCCACAACAACATCTGATCCAATCCGGTCCTTCCGCCGGATGGCGTCGGGCGAATCGTCCCGGTCAACGCCGCAACCATCGGAAACTGTAGACATCATGAGTCAAGTAGGCGTCAAAGAGCTCCTCGAGGCAGGAGTCCACTTCGGTCACCAAACCCGTCGCTGGAACCCCAAGATGAAACCGTTCATCTTCGAGGCCCGTAACGGCATCCACGTCATCGACCTGTCCAAGACGGTCGTCCAGCTCGAGGCCGCTTGCGCGTTCCTCGCGCAGATCGCCGGCAAGGGTGGCCAGATCCTGTTCGTGGGCACCAAGAAGCAGGCCCAGGAAGCCGTCAAGGAGTCCGCCAAGGCCTGCGGCCAGCCCTACGTCACTGGACGCTGGCTCGGTGGCACCCTCACCAATCTTCGCACCCTGAAGCGCTCCCTGAAGCGCATGAAGGAGATCGAGCGCATGGAGCAGGACGGCTCGATCAACGAATACGTCAAGCAGGAGCAGTCCATGATCCGCCGTGAGCACGGCCGGTTCGTCAAGAACCTCGACGGTCTCCGGACCACCGAGGCGCTCCCCGACGCTATGTTCGTCGTCGACATTAAACGTGAGCACAACGCGGTCGCCGAGGCCCGCCGTCTCAAGATCCCCCTCGTTGCTATCGTCGACACCAACTGCGATCCCGACCTCGTCGACCATCCCATTGCCGGCAACGACGACGCCATCCGTTCCGTGAAACTCATCCTCGGTGCCGTCGTTGAGACGATCGCCAAGGCCAAGGCGGAACACGATGCGAAGCGGGCCCGTAAGTCCGACCGTCCTGAGACCGAGGCCGCTGCACCGGCTGCACCGGCTGCACCGGCCCCCGAGGCCCCGGCTCCTGCCCCGGCCGCCTGAGTCCCATCCCGTGGCGGTGGTCCGGTCGAAACTGGACACCGCTGCACCTCAACACCCCAATTCTCTCCCAGTCATGGCAGACATCACCCCAGCCCTAGTGGGCAAACTCCGTGAGATGACCAGCGCCGGTCTCATGGACTGCAAGAACGCGCTCGTGGAAGCCGGCGGCAACCTGGACGGCGCCGTCGACATCCTCCGAAAGAAAGGCCAGGCCAGCGCCGCCAAGAAGGCCGGACGCGAGGCCAAGGACGGCCTGGTGGCCCAGGCTGTCGTCAACGGCGGCAAGGTCGGCGTTCTCGTCGAGGTCAACTGCGAGACCGACTTCGTCGCCCGTAACGACTCCTTCAAGGAGTTCTGCAACGAGCTCGCCAACAAGGTCGCCTCCAACCCGTCGGTCGACCTCGAGGCTGACCGCGTGGCCGCCGTCGCCAAGATTGGCGAGAACATCCAGATCCGGCGTCATGACCGGCTCGAGGTGTCCGGCAACGGACTCGTCGCCGCCTACATCCACACCGGCGGCAAGGTCGGCGTGCTTGTCGAGGTCGGTTGCGACAAGGCTGAATCAACCGCTTCGGCCGACTTCAAGCAGCTGGTCAAGGACATCACCCTCCAGATCGCCGCCGCCAGCCCGGTCGCCATCAGCCGCACCGAGGTGCCGCAGGCCGTGATCGACAAGGAGCGTGAGATCGCCGGCCAGAGTGAGGCCGTGAAGAACAAGCCCCCGCAGGCCGTGGCCAAGATCATCGAGGGCAAGATTAACAAGTTCCTCGAGACCGCCTGCCTCCTCGAACAGGGCTTCGTCAAGAACCCCGACATCAAGGTCGACGCCCACGTCGGCTCCGTGGCCAAGGCCCTCGGCGACACCATCACGGTGCGCCGGTTCCTGCGCTATCAGGTCGGCGAGGCCGTCTAGGCCACCCAAAACACCCGGGCGTCAGAGTGCCCCGGCATCACGCGGTGGAGGAGACTCCACCGCGTTTTTCTTTGCCCGGAGCCGCCCGCCCCGCCCGCCCCGTTCAAGGCCTCTCCTCTCCCACGCAATACAACGAGGCCCGTCCCCGGAGGTACAACCGATTGCCCACCACGGCAGGAGAGGCATCGAAGCCATCATCGAGTCGGTTGGTGGCCAGGACCTCGACCTTGGGACCCTCCTTCAGGACCACTACCCCGCCATCGCGACCCGCCAGATAGACCCGACCCGAAGCGCCCACGGGCGAGGCATACACGCCGGTGAGGCCATTCAGACGCTCCATCTCGACCTCGGGCTTCCCGGTCCGGGCGTCGAAGATCGACAGCATCGCCGTGTTGCCCGAGAGGAAGTACACCCGGCTCCCATACAGCAGAGGTGATGGCACATAGGGCGTGCCCTTGTTGTGGCTCCAGACAATCGCGTCCGTGCCCGTCAGATCCCCCGAGCCCCCCAGCCGGATCACCTGCAGGGCACTCCCCCGAAACCCACTCATCACGATGACCCGACCCTCGTCCGCCACCGGTGTGGGAATGGCGTTCGCCGTCTGACCCGAGCACTCCCATAGCAGGGAACCCGTCGCGAGATCGTAGGCCCGGACTTTGTTCGTCCCGTTCACGACCACCTGGGCCTTGCCCGCCTGCTCGACGATCAACGGGGTGCTCCACCCCGTGGGTTCATCGCGCCGTTGGCGCCAGAGCTCCCGCCCATCCCGAGTGTCGAGGGCCACGATGAAGTCCTCCCCCTCATGATCCCACAGCACCACCACCGTCGTGCCATGCAGGGCCGGCGAGCTCCCCTCGCCAAAGCTGTTCCGGGTCCGCATGTCGCCCAGATCCTTCTCCCAGAGGAGCTTCCCCTGAAGGTCGTAGGCAAACAGTCCAAAGGACCCGAACGAGGCGATCAAAACCCGTCCGTCCGTCACGGGAGAAGCCGAGGCAAAGCCATGGTCCTTGTGGTGCCCCTCATGCGGGACCTGCACCCGGGCAGTCTGCCGCCATCGGACCTTTCCATCGTCACGACCCAGGGCGATGACGGTGAACCGCTGCGGCTGGGACGGCGTCTCACCCCGGCTGCCCCGGCCGCCCGGACCACCGCGTCCTGAACCCTCCTGCCCCTCCGCCGGTGCCAGCGGTTCCACCCCCTCCGGGATTGCCGTCAGCAGGAACACCTGGTCGCCCCAGAGGATTGGGGTGGAACTGCCCCGGCCCGGCACCGGGACCTTCCACACCACGTTTCGGGTCTCGCTCCACTGGGTCGGGGGATTGGCCCCGGGCGCGACCCCGTTCCCCAACGGACCCCGCCAGGCGGGCCAGTTCTGCTCCGCGGCCACCGCGACAGAGTCCTCGAGCCCCACCATCAGTGCGAACATCGGGAAAGCCAACGCTAGGGACGGAATCGGGAATCGCATACGGGGATGGACAGTCCCGACGCGTCCTTGGTTACAGCCGCCCATCCGTGGAGGACTTTCCCGTTGCACGGTGGACCCACGGTGCGTTGACTCGGAACTGCTCCCGACCCGGCACCGCCGTGGTTCGGGGTCCTTCATCTGCTTCCATCATGAGCCGCAAACTGAACATCGCGATCGTCGGACTCGGCTTCGGTGCCGAATTCATCCCCATCTACCAGAGGCATCCCCAGGCGAACATGTACGCCATCTGCCAGCGTTCGAAGGAGAAGCTGGATGCCGTGGGCCAGGCGTTCGGGGTGGAGAAGCGTTACCAGAGCTTCGAGGACCTGATCCGGGATCCCAAGGTCGATGCGGTCCACATCAATTCGCCCATCCATCTCCACGCCTCGCAGTCGATCGCTGCCCTCCGCGCCGGCAAGCACGTCGCCTGCACCGTGCCCGCCTGCACCACCCTCGAGGAAGCCCGCGAGATCGTGAAGGCCAGCAAGGAGAGCGGGAAGAAGTACATGATGATGGAGACCGTCGTCTGGAGCCGTGAGTACCTCTACGTCCGCGAGCTCCGTGACACCGGCCGGCTCGGCCGCATCCAGTTCGTCCGCGGCAGCCATCTCCAGAACATGGACGGCTGGCCCGGCTACTGGGAGGGACTGCCCCCGATGCACTATGCCACCCACTGCGTCAGCCCCTGTCTCGGCATCGTCAACGGCGAGGCCGAACACGTGTCGTGCCTCGGTTCAGGGCGCATCTCGGAGGCCCGCATCGCGAAGTACGGCTCGCCCTTCTCCTTCGAGACCGCCCACTTCAAGGTCCGCAACCAGGACGTTGCCGGAGAGGTCACCCGCTACCTGTTCGAGGCCGCCCGACAATACCAGGAGAGCTTCGACTGCTACGGCTCCCAGACCTCGTTCGAGTGGCAGCTCACTGAGCACGACGATCCGGTCCTGCACGTCGGTGGCGAGAAGGTCGAGAAGGTGAAGATCCCCGACTACGCCCACCTACTCCCCGAGGGCATCCGGGAGTTCACCACGAAGTGCGTGTACGACATGGCTGAGAACGCCCACCTCAGCTTCATCCAGGGTAGCGGCCACGGCGGTAGCCATCCGCATCTGGCCCATGAGTTCGTCACAGCGGTCCTTGAAAACCGCCCCAGCTTCCCCGACGTCCACCAGTCGGTGAACTGGACCATGGTCGGCATTCTCGCCCATGAATCCGCCCTCCGCGGCGGCGAGAAGATGCACCTGCCGAACTTCCGAGGGATCTGACGCCGCAGCCAGGCAACGTCGGCCCGATCACAGGCCCCGGAGGTTCTCCTCCGGGGCTTTCTGTTGCTGGGCGAGAAGCCGGGTCGGCAGGATCTGCTCCCAACGGACCTGCCCGGGCCGGTGCTCCTCCCCGGTCTCCAGAGGGAGGGCATCGGTGAACCCCGCCACAACCACCCCGACCCACAGACAGGGTCCGGTCCAGGAGGAGCGTCCACCCCTACGAAGACGGCCCAAGGCCCGGAGTCTACGTCGCAGGCCGCCCACCCGCGGATTCCACACCCCCAGGAATGACACCGCACCGGAGGGCTGCTGATCCAGTCCAGGGACACGGCGTAACGCCATCTGAACGATCAGCAGGCCATAGGGCCGACAGGCCTCCATGCGGCCCTCCACTGCCACCTGGTCACAGATCTCCTCCCGGTCACAGCGGATCTGTCGCGCCACCCACCATACGAGCGGATTGAACCAGTGGAACGTTTCCACGGCCGCCAGAAGCCAGTTCAGAGGGAGATCCCACCGACGAAGATGAGCCAGTTCATGGCGGAAGATGAATCGCAGCTGTTCATCGGTGAGGTCGTCCACCAGCCCGGCTGGCATCACGATCGCCGGCTCCAGGAAGCCGGCCAGACAGGGACCTGTCGCCCGCCCCGACTCGAGCAGCCGAACCGGTCCTCCAACCCGGGCCGCCATTCGACACTCCTCCAACAAACCCACCACTCGCGGCGACTCGATCTCCCCGGAATCCCTCCGGAGCCGTCGCGCGTTCCATGCCGAACCCACCAACCGGAGGAGGAGGATTCCCGCCACCGCCAGCCAGACCCATTGGATGGACCCCTGCTCCAGCACGAACGGCAGCGGATGGGAGGGGTCCTCCACCCCGGCCTCGCCAGCTGTGTCGACGCTGATGATAGCCTCGGAACAGTTGAAGAGGCTGACCGGGCTGGGAAGGAAGAACGGCCACGCCAGCCTCAGTAGCACCAGCAGCCAGAGGCGACACCGCCATCGGGCATCAATCCGATCCCCCAGTGCGCGCACGAGGATCCAGACGACGGCAGCCAGAACCGCCTCCTGCCACGAGGAACGGACAATCCCAGCGAGGAACTCGGCGAAGATCGGGGCTTCCATGCCGATCCCTTCCTAAGCAGTGCCTGCGCCAGACGGCGCGGAACCCCTCAGATTTCCTCAACAGCTTTCCGTAACTCGCGCGCCTGTTTCGGGGTCAACCCCTTTTGGTCCACGAAATGGGTCACCATCAGCCCCAGCGAACCACCAAAGACCCGGTCCAAAAACGAACGCGTCACCACCGTGATGCAGGCCTGCTCGTCCACCAGCGGCCGATACAGATAGGCCCGCCCCTGCTGCTCGTACCCCAGCGCCCCCTTCCTGACCAAACGGTTCAGCAGAGTCTTGGCCGTCACCGGATGCCAGGTCGGATCCTGAGCTGTGAGCTCGGTGATGATGTCGGCCGCCGTGATGGGGGAACGCCCCCAGACCACGCGCATGATCTCCCATTCGGTCTCAGAAATCCTTGGGACAGTTCGCGAGGGGGAAGGCGTGGAGGGGTCCATGCAGTCGTCTGGGATGCCAAAGCCGATACCTCCAGCCCAATACCGATGTCAATCGTCGAGACCGACTCCTTCAGCCCACACCCCGCCCCCTGTCCGAAATCTCGCCCAACCCGAGACGATTCCGCCTCTGGAGCCAGGCCATCGGCACCAGGATCGCAAACGAGAAGGCCAACAGGACCAACGCCAACCGGTGGGCCGTGCCGTAGTCCAGACGCTGGACCTCGTCATAGAGCGCAATGGAGGCCACCCGGGTCCGACCTGGGATGCTGCCCCCCAACATCACCACCACACCGAACTCCCCGACCGTGTGGGCGAAACTCAGCATCGCCGCCACTAGAAGCCCGCGCCGGGACAGCGGGAGGGTCACCCGCCAGAACACGCTCCATGGGCGGGCGCCGACCGACCGTGCCGCCTCCAGATATTCGGGTGGAATGGATCGGAACGCCGCCGCCAGAGGCTGGACCGCATAGGGCAGGCTATAGATGAGGGATCCTAGAACCAGACCCTCGAAGCTGAAGGCGAGCGTGTCCCCGGTGACATGGAACCAGAACCGCCCCAGCGGCGTGTCCGGCGCGAAGAGGGACAACAGGTAGAACCCCAGGACCGTCGGCGGTAGCACCACCGGAAGACCCACAATCGCCTCCACCATGGGAATCCACCGACGCCTCGACACCGTCAGCCACATCGCCAAGGGCACCGCCAATGCCAGCAACAGCACGGTGACCAGACCGGCCAGCCGGAAGGTCAGTCCCAACGCCTGCCAGATCTCCGGCGACAAACCTTCGGAAGGAATCGGAGGGGCATTCATCGGACAGGAGGAGCCATCAGACCCACGTTCACCGGGAAACACTCGTCTTGGGACCACCCCCGGGGACATCGAATCCAAACCGTTCCAGAAGTCCGATGGCCGCCTGCGATCGGAGAAGGTTCCGATACAACTCCGCACCCGGATGGGACTCACCACGGCGGGTCACAACCGCGACCTGCTCCAGCGGGGCATGAAGGCCAGCCGGTACCTCCCACCAACGCCCGAGCTGACCCGCCCGTGGTGCCGTCACCCACGACCGAGACACCAGGCCGAGGTCCACCGTCCCCGATTCCACCCACTGCGCCGTCTGGGCCACTGTCTCGCCCAGGACTACCCGGTTGCTCCAGCCCCCCCACAGATCGACCCGGCTCAGGATCTCCTGCGACGCACGCCCATACGGGGCATGGAGCGGATTTGCGATCGCCAGGCGCCGGACTGCTGAATCCTGGAGGATCGACAGCCCCACCCGGGGATCCAATCCAACCCGGGTGGTCCAAAGGACCACCCGACCGTTGGCGTAATGGGTGAGCGAATTCGAGACCGCCAGTCCGTCGGCGACCAATGCTTCCGGATAACGCCGATCAGCAGAGAGGAACACGTCGAACGGCGCCCCCTTGCGGATCTGAGCCACGAGGGTTCCTGAGGCACCCAGAATCGTCTCGGCCGTCTGACCGGGATGCACCGTGGCAAAAAGACGATTCAGCTCCGGCATCACAAAGGTCAGATCCGAGGCCGCGGCCACCCGAAGCGGTCGGCTCGAGGCGGGCGACGGCTCGGCCGCCCGGAGGCATCCCATCGCCCAGGCGACGAGCCACGCGATCCCGAGACGCCAGATGGATGCCCTCACGAGCCCTCCTTCTGCCACCCCCACCTCCACCTCGGCCAGCCGATTCCCTCTGTGCAAGGGCACCGGTTCAGGTGAGCCTCCCAGGCCATGGACCTTGAACTGACCGGCCGGGTCGCCCTCGTCTCGGGCGGCGCCCGGGGCATCGGCGCCGCCACCGTGGATCGATTCACCGCCGAGAGAGCTCAGGTGCTGATCGTCGACCGCGACGCAGAAGCCGCTGAACAGGTGGCCGCCGGACGTCCCACCGTTCGGATCGTGGCGGGCGACCTCACCGACCCCGAGGTCTGCCAACGGGCGGTCGAGGAGGCGGTCCGCCATTTCGGACAGCTCGACATCCTGGTGAACAACGCCGGGGTGAACGATAGCGTGGGACTCGACGCTCCGCCGGACGCCTTCCTCGCCTCCCTCAAGCGGAACCTCCTCCCGGCCTATACCCTCACCCACCTCGCCCGGACGCATCTTGCGGCGCGACGGGGCGCGATCGTGAACGTCAGCTCCAAGGTCGCCACCACCGGCCAGGGGCGTACCTCCGGCTACGCAGCCGCCAAAGGCGCCCTCGACGCCCTGACTCGGGAATGGGCCCTCGCCCTCGGACCCCATGGCGTTCGGGTCAACACCGTCGTCCCCGCAGAGTGCGACACCGACCAGTACCAGCGCTGGTTCGCCAGCCAACCGGATCCCGAGAGGGCCCGACGCCAGGTTGCCGACCTCGTCCCGTTCGAACGACGCCTGTCCAAGCCGTCGGAACTCGCCGATGCCATCGTCTGGCTCGCCTCCGCCCGGGCCAGCCACATCACCGGACAATTCCTCTACGTTGACGGTGGCTACACCCACCTCGACCGCGCCGCCACGTCGTCGCACCAATGGTAAGGGTGGCCACGCCGAATCCCGCACCACGCAAATCCCGCATCACGTGCGGGATTTTCATGGTTCTCCCGGCCGCTGGACGGACCGGCCGCGGATTGGTAGGGAAGAACCATGACACGTCATTGTCACCGGTGTGGATGGGTCTGGACGTTCCGGGAGCTCCCAGGCCGCAGTGAGACGTGTCCGCAGTGCCGCGCCGACCTCCGGGTCTGCGTCAACTGCACCTTCTATGACCTCCGCGCAGCCCACCAATGTCGGGACGGTCGCGCAGAGCCGGTCGACAACAAGGAGCAGGCCAACTTCTGCGAGTACTTCGACTTCAAGCCCCGCGTCTGGTCCAAGGGTGGAGGGGATACCCGTGCCGATGCCGCCCGCGAAGCCCTCCGGAACCTTTTCGGGGATTGATCGGTTTTGACCCCCGACACGGATTTCCGCAGCGTCATCGAATGCACGCTGCAGTTCTTGCCCTCCTGTGGGCCCTCTCCGGAGCCACCCTGCTCGCTGGAGCCCTGGACGACTTCATCAGCGAAGCTCGGACCCGACACGGCGAGGCCGGTGACCGAGCCGCCCGGTTCCTCGTCGAGCACATGCCCGAGGCCGACCGCGAGTCCCTCTCCAGCGCGTTCCTGATCGAGAACCTCGACCTTGCCTTCCAGTCCCGGAAGGAGTTCCCGTGGGCGGCCGCCGTCCCAGAGGACCTGTTCCTGAACGATGTCCTACCCTACGCCGTCTTCGATGAGACCCGCGATCCATGGCGGGCCGAACTGATCGGCCTCTCCCGCGAGATCGTGAAGGGCGCCACCACCGCAACCCAGGCCGCCCAGGCCCTGAACCAGAAGCTCTTCAACCAGATCCAAGTCCACTACAACACCGGCCGGAAACGCCCCAACCAAAGCCTCAAGGAGTCCCGGGAACTCGGGAAGGCCACGTGCACCGGACTCTCGATCATCCTCGTCGAGGCCTGCCGATCCGTCGGGATTCCCGCCCGCGCCGTTGGCACCCCGATGTGGGCCAACGAACGGGGCAACCACACCTGGGTCGAAATCTGGGACGGCAGCTGGCACTTCACCGGCGCCGATGAGTTCGACGCCAATGGCCTGAATCGCGGCTGGTTCGTGGGCGACGCCTCCCAGGCGAAGGCCGACAACCCCCGGTACGCCATCTACGCCACCTCGTGGAAGCGCGACGGAACCCCCTTTCCGATGGTCTGGTCCCGCCAACGCGACACGGTCGCCGGCGTCAACGTCACCCCCCGCTATGCCAAGGCACCCGAGGCGGCCGACCTCGCCCGGCTCGGGGTCCGACTCTGGGATCGCAAAGGCGGCACCCGCCTCGTCGGCAAGGTCTGTGTCCTTGATGGCGTCCGGAAGGAATGTGCCCTCGCCGAGACCAAGGCGGGTACGGCCGACCTCAACGACATGCCGCGCTTCAACCTCAAGCCCGGCACCCGCGGCTGGCTCCGGTTCACCCTCGGTAAAGAAATCCGCGAGATGCCATTCGGCCCGATCGACAAGGGAGACCCGACCGTCGACGCCCTCTGGCCTGACCTCACCCCGGCCTCCGCCACCGTCGACGCTCTCCAGGCCTGGGTCGCCAAGGCCAAGGCTGATCGTCCCGACGATGAATCCGCCCTCAAGACCCCCCTTTCCCGGACCGAGGCCGACCGCTTGGTCGAACTGCTCGGGGCCGACCGGCTCTCGGAAATCGCCCGTGACCGGAACGCCGAAATGGAGGCGCGGTCGATCCAGATCGGGGATCGAACCCTGCGCTGGCTCGACAAGACCTTCGGCGATGCCGCCTCCGGCCAGCGAAGCCTCTGGATTTCGATGCACGGCGGCGGCGGCGCCCCACCCGAGGTCAACGACCAGCAATGGCAGAACCAGATCCGCCTCTATGAACCGAAGGAGGGAATCTACGTCGCCCCACGCGCGCCAACCGACACCTGGAACCTCTGGCACGAAGCCCACATCGACGACCTATTCCAGCGCCTGATTGAGGACCACGTCGCCCTCAAGGGGGTCGATCCCAACCGGGTCTACCTCATGGGCTACTCGGCCGGCGGCGACGGGGTCTGGCAGTTGGCGCCGCGCATGGCCGACCGCTGGGCCGCCGCCGCGATGATGGCGGGACACCCCAACGAGGCCTCCCTGCTCGGCCTGAGGAATCTCCCATTCGCCCTGTTCATGGGGGCCGATGACGGAGCCTACAACCGCAACCGTCTCGCAACGGAACGGGCCGCAGAACTCGACCGTCTCGCCTCAGCCGACCCCGGCGGCTACCCGCACTTCGTCCGGATCTACGAGGGCCTGGGACATTGGATGAAGCGTCGCGACGCCGAGGGGGTTCCCTGGATGGCGGAGTTCCGACGCAACCCCTGGCCTAAGAAGGTCGTCTGGCAGCAAGACGACGTCGTCCACCGTCGCTTCTACTGGCTCCAGGTCCCGGACGGGGTGCCCATCCCCGAGCGTCAGAAGATCACGGCCGCGGTCGAGGGGCAGACGATTCAGATCGACGCCGAGGGATCGCCGAAGTTGGTCCTGCGGTTGTCGGATGCGCTCGTGGATCTCGACCAGCCCATCGTGGTCAAGGTGGGCAGCGAGGAACGGTTCCGGGGCAAGGTCCCGCGCCACGCCCAAGCAATCATGACTTCCCTATCCCAGCGCGCCGATCCGGCCGCTGCCGCGACCGCTATCCTGGAGGTACCGTAGATGTCACCACAGCCCAGCACCCCCGTCCCGGTCCACGAGGACCCGAAGTTCCGGTTCCTCGTCATGGCCTCCTCGGCACTCGGCCTGGGGGGAATGCTGGCGTCGCTCACGTTCCTGGACCGAGGCCCCCATGGCTTCGAGTTCCATTGGAGCCCACTCGCCCTGCCCGCGTTCGCGCTCGGGATCCTCCTCTCATCGGCCTACTGGTGGCTCGTCTTCCGCATGACAGCTCGGTCGGGTCGACTCAGCCCCGGATTTCTCACCGCGGCCTCGGGAGCCGTGATGCTCCTCGCCATCCTCGCCTTCCTCTACCCCATCCGGTTCATTCCGGCAGCCAAACGCACCGACGTCGTCATCGGCCTCTCGCTCGCCGTCCTCGTCCTCGGGACCATCGGCTACATCATCCACACCATGGTCCGGTGGCTGGAACAGGAGTCGGCCGACGGCCCCCCCGACGGCTCCGCCGGCGACGAGTGACCGTCACAAGGTTTCCGGTTTATGGGAGTGGGTCGACGCCCTAGGCTCCGCCCATGCACTGGTCCCGGTTTCCCTTCGCCCTCTTCCTCTCTCTCGCCGCCGTCCTCGGAACCGTGTTCCCCGCATTCGGCGAGACCGCCCGAGGTGTCGTCTACGAGGACCGCGATCGCGATGGCGTGCGCGATGCCGATGAACGGGGTCTGAAGGGCGTGCGGGTCTCGAACGGCCGCGACATCGTCCTGACCGACCGCTCTGGCCGCTGGGAACTGCCCGTCCTCGAGGGATCCGAGACCACCTTCTTCGTCATCAAGCCCCGGGGCTACATGCCCCCGGTGAATGCAGACCGTCTTCCCCGGTTCTTCTACAACCACAAGCCCGCCGGATCGCCCCGGATGAAGTTCGAGGGCCTGGCCCCCACCGGCCCCCTGCCTGCCTCCATCGACTTCCCGCTCCACCCGCAGAAGGAACCCGACACCTTCCAGGCCCTGTTCTTCGGCGACACCCAGCCTCGAGACGTCCGGGAGGTCGACTACTTCAAGCACGACATCGTGGACGACCTGATCGGGAAATCCGGGGCTCAGTTCGGTGTCACCCTCGGGGACATCGTCTTCGATGACCTGTCTGTGTTGACGCCCCACAACGCCGCCGTTGCGCTCATCGGCATCCCGTGGTGGAACGTCATCGGGAACCACGATGTCAACGCCGACGCCCCGACCGAAACCGACTTCGAGGACACCTACAACCGCGTCTACGGCCCCAGCACCTTTTCATTCGACCACGGCCCGGTCCACTTCATAGCCCTCAACGACATCCACTTTGTTCCCCGCTCTTCACGCGGGACCAACGGGGCCACCTGGCGTTCCGGGGTCTCCAAAGCCCAGCTCGAGTGGCTGAAGAAGGACCTCGCCCTGGTCCCCAAGAAGCAGCTCGTCCTCCTGATGATGCACGTGCCGCTCTACGACATCGACAACCGCGAGGAGGTGTACCGCCTGATCGAGGACCGTCCCTACTGCCTGAGCATCTCGGGCCATACCCACTGGACCGCCCATCGATTCCTGCGTCGTGAGGACGGCTGGCGCGGGGTGGAGCCGCACCACCACATTGTGAACGTCACGGCCTGTGGCAGCTGGTGGCGTGGGCGGCCCGACGAGTTCGGTATTCCGAATGCCACGATGTCCTGCGGCGCGCCCAACGGGTACTCGATCCTCACCTTCCGCGAGCGCGGGGTCTCCGTGGAGTTCCGGGCCGCCCGTCGTCCCGCCTCCTACCAGATGAACATCACGGCTCCCGACCACGTGTCCGCCTCGGCCTCCACCAACACCGTCGTCCACGTGAACGTCTTCAACGGCGCGGAGAACTCCGAGGTCCGGATGCGTCTCAACAACCGCGGTCCCTGGCTGACCTTGCAGCGAGTGATCGAGTTCGACCCCGAATTCGTCGCGACCCGTGCCCGGGAGGGCACAAACTTCGTGGCCCCGTTTGGACCTCTCCCTTCGCCCACCAAAAGCCAGCACCTGTGGCGGGGCGCCCTCCCGAACCCGTTGCCGAAGGGCACCCACTACATCTGCGTCGAAGCCCGCGACGTGAACGGCACCCTCCACCCCGCCATGCGCGCGATCACGGTGGAGTGAAGGGGGGCCGTTCACCCACCACCCCCGTGGCCGAAACCAGGAGAGGCTGGGTCGAGGGACGCCGACGGCGTCAGTCCTCTCCTTGCGCCTTGGTGAAGGCAGGCTTTCCGTCGAACTCCTGAAGCTTCTCCAGGTGCATCCACCGGAGGCCGGCCGACTGGATCGCACCCAGGAGCTGGTTCACGCCCGGAAGCTCCAGATCGAGTGACGGAGTGTTGCTCAGGAACCGACAGCGCCAGTGGTCGACACAGTCGGTCTCTGCCCCACGGCTCGGGAAGACCTGGGTTCCCCGATTCGAGATCATCTTCAGCCGGAATCCCGCCGCCGGCGCGAGGCGTTCCAGGATTCCGCCGAGCTCCTCCGCGGAGCGGTTCGCTTCCACGAACACATCCAGCCCGATTGCCTTCCGTTCCGCCGATGCCACAGGGGCACTGAAACGATTCGCCTTCGGGATCTCGAGAGGCTTGTAGGCCCGACGCTTCCACGAAGGATGCGACCGCCCCAGGTTCGCAATGATCGCATCGGTGAACGCCCGGGTTCCGGAAGCCCGGGCATCCCCCACGATGTCGCGCGTCACCGTCTTGCCCTCGGCGAGGGTAACCACCACCGCATCCTCGATCCGAGTGGCGGCATCCATCTCGCCGAGATGCCGAAGCAGCATGACCCCGGAGAGAATCATGGCGGTGGGATTGGCAACATCCTTGCCCGCGTACTTCGGAGCCGACCCATGGACCGCCTCGAAGATGGCGACGTCGTGGCCGATGTTGGCGGAGGGGGCGAACCCAAGACCTCCCACAAGCGCCGAGGTGAGGTCGCTCAGGATGTCCCCGTTCATGTTCGTGGTCACGATCACCTCAAACTGCTCCGGCTTCTTCACGAGCTGATGGGCACAGTTGTCGACCACCACATGCTGGGCCCGGAAGCCAGGATGTTGCGGAGCCCGCTCCTCGAAGGTTCGCTTCAGTAAGCCCTCGGTGAATTTCATGATGTTGGCCTTCGTGGCGCAATGGATCGACTGCCGACCCTCGGCCCGGGCGACTTCGAAGGCGAGGTCGACGATCTTCTCGCAACCCTTTCGGGAGATGAGCTTCAGGCACTGCGCCACACCCGGGGTCTGCATGTGCTCGATGCCGGCATACAGGTCCTCGACGTTCTCCCGGACCACGGTGAGATCGATCCCGCGTCCAGCATAGGGACTCGGTACCCCGGGGAACTCCCGGATCGGCCGGATGTTGCCGAAGGTTTCGAAGAGCTTCCGCAGGGTGACATTGGCGCTTTTCTCGCCATACCCAACCGGAGTCTCGAGAGGACCCTTGAGGGCGATTCGGGTACGGCTGATCGAGTCGATGGTTTCCCGGGGAACACCCGAGGCGACTCCCTTCAGGAATACGGAGGCGCCAGCATGGGCGACCTCCCACTCGATGCGTGCGCCTGAAGCGTCGATGACGCGCTGGGCCGCCTGGGTGACTTCGGGACCAATCCCATCTCCAGGGATCAAGGTAACGGTGTGGGTTTTCATGGTGTTGCAGGAACAGGGTTCTCGGAGGCAATCCGGGGAAGAAGGACTGGAAGAAGCGCCGTGCCTCCCCGCTGTTCCACCCAGAGAGATGCCACCTCTCGAGCGAGTCGGAGGAGGGTGAGTTCGCGAACTTTGCCGGAGTCGAGCGGCAGGATTCTAGGGTTGCCATCGAGGTTGACGACGATCGCGTCACCCTCGACCCAGGCCCCACGGATCTCGTCCACCAAGGGACCCAGGATCGCCCCGGGCGTTTGGAGGCTGATCCAGAACACCTCACCCCTGAGCTCCGGAGCCCCAGTAGCGACCTCGGATCGTTCGAGCGGCAACACCCAGTGGGTGGTGCCAGCTTGGCGACGGTGCGTCTCGAGGCCGGACTGGCTTAGGGCTATTCCCAGTCGATGGGTTCCGATCTGGAGGCCGTCACCATCCGAGATCGATGCCGCAGAGCGGTTCGCGGCGAGGGGCTGTGCCGGATTCATCCAGCCATGCGTGGGAATTGCAGGAGCGGTTTTCATCAGCCGGATCACCCTGCGGTCGGAGGTTCGGACCCGACATTTGATTGTGTGAAAACGTTCGTTCTGTTTTCTCAAACTCCCCAGAGTGGGCCCGTGGGGCAGTTGAACTACCATCACCTCCGGTATTTCCGGGTGATCGCCCGGGAACTGAGCCTGACACGGGCCGCCCGCATCCTGCATGTCTCCGTCTCGACCCTGAGCACCCAGCTTCGTTCCCTCGAGGCCGGCCTCGGACGCCCGCTGTTCGACCGACAGAAGAAGGCCCTGGTGCTGACCGAGGCCGGTCGACTGGCATTGGAGTACGCGGACGTCATCTTTGGCGCCGGCGAGGAACTGCTCGACACCTTCTCCAAAAAGCAGACGTCGACGAAACGGGTGCTGCGCATCGGCGCCATGGCGACGTTGTCGCGGAACTTCCAGCTCGAGTTCATCCGGCCCGCCCTCGCTTCCCATGAAGTCGAGGTCGTACTGCGCTCAGGAAACCTCCGAGAACTTCTCGTGCTGCTGGAGGCCTATGGCATCGACCTGATCCTCTCGACCGAACCGGTCCCAGAGGACGCCGGCCGGCGCCTGGTGAACCACCTGATTGCGGAGCACCCCGTCAGCCTGGTCGCTGCCAAGGGACTGAAGGTTCCCAGTGGGAGGTTTCCGATGAATCTCCGCCATGTTCCCCTCGTGTTACCAAGTCGGCAGAGCACGATGCGGGGCCCTTTCGACGCTCTCCTCGCAGAATCCGGAATCCGTCCGCACATTGCCGCCGAGGTGGATGACATGGCCATGCTCCGATTGCTCGCACGCGAGGGCGTGGGTGTAGCGCTCGTGCCACCTGTCGTCGTGAAGGACGAACTCCGGGACGGACGACTGCGGGAGCTCTGCAGGGTGCCAGGCCTCAGCAAGCGTTTCTACGCCATCACCGTGCAGCGGGAGTTTCCAAACCCGTACGTTCGCGAGCTACTGCTGCACTCCAAGGCGCCACCCTCGAAGGAACAACATTCCCGACCGCAGCCGAAGACACCGACTTCCCGGAACTGACTGAACCGCGGCCGAAGCGGTCTGTTTGCGGAAAAGGAGTTCGGATCCAACCTGTTCGAATTTTGGATATGTGGACCGAGATTCTCTCCGCGATTTCCGCAAATCTTCTCTCCCCAGCAGTGTTGTTCTTTGTGCTCGGGGTGGTCGCCACCCTCGTCGGCAGCGACCTGAAATTCCCCGAGCCCCTGTACGTCACCCTGACCATCTACCTGCTGGTGGCCATCGGGTTCAAAGGTGGGGTCGCGCTGTCTGAGGCAGGTTTGGGACGAGTCTGGCTACCCGGACTGGCGGCAATGCTCCTCGGCGCGCTCATCCCCCTGTGGACCTATCCGGTGCTCCGCTTCGTGGGACGCCTGCCCGCGGTCGATGCCGCTGCGATCAGCGCCCACTACGGCTCCGTGAGCGCCGTCACCTTCATCGCGGCGAGCAACTACCTCCGCTCCCTCCAGATACCCTTCCCGGATTACGCTTCCGCCTTCCTCGCCGTGATGGAGGCCCCGGCCATCCTCGTGGGCGTCGTCCTCGGAAAGATGGCCGCCAAAGGACGTGGCTCCCTCGGACCTGTGATCCGCAGAGCGGTCCATGAGGCGATTACCGGACGTTCCGTCCTCCTGCTGGTCGGGGCCCTGGTGGCCGGTTGGGCCAGCGGCAAGAAGGGGGGCGAGTCGACCGCTGGATTCTTTGTCACCCCCTTCCAGGGCGTGCTGGCCCTCTTCCTCCTCGAGATGGGCATGGTCGCCGCCCGTCGGTTTGAGGATCTCCGCCGGGTCGGGCCCTTCCTGCTGGTCTTCGGGATCGTCGCACCCGTCCTCAATGCATTGGCAGGCGCATGGCTGGGACACAGGGTCGGCCTCGGAACCGGTGGGACCATGCTGATCGCCACCCTCGCCGCCTCGGCCTCCTACATCGCAGCCCCCGCAGCGATGCGTCTATCGATCCCCGAAGCGAACCCCACCCTCTATCTGACCTCGGCGCTCGCAATCACGTTTCCCTTCAACATTACGCTAGGCCTGCCCCTCTATTTCGAGATGGCCCGACGACTTGGAGACTCCACGCCATGACCACGTACCCAATGAAGCGGGTGACCATCATCTGCGAGGCCCTCGCCCGTGAGGACGTCCTGAGGCTCATTGAGGACACCGGGGCCCACGGCTGGACCCTGTGGGAGGTGCAGGGTTCCGGAAGCCAGGGACACCGGGCTGCGGATATCCCGGAGTTCGCGAACATCCAGGTCGAAATCATCCTCCAGCCCGACGCTGCGGAATCCCTGCTCACCCGGCTCTCCTCGGAGCTCTTCCCCAACTTTGCGATGGTGGCCTACGAGACCGAAATCCGGGTCCTCAGGCCCAGCAAGTTCTGACCGACCCTCCGCAGCCGACCTTGCCGCGAGTGTCCCCGGGCGGTCATGGTTCTCCCATGCCCAGTCGTCTGATTTTATCCCTCGTCGCCACCCTCCTGCTCGCCGCGGGATCGCTCCCGGCCGCGGAGCCCAACAATCGCCCGCATGCCCCCACCGAACTGCCGCCCGAGACCGCCCAGGTCCGGTCGCAGGCCATCGGTACCCCGGCCGTCGGCGAACGCATCGTCTTCATCGGCAACGGACTCGCCGAACGCGACGTCTACTTCAGCCGACTCGAGACCGAGCTCCATCTCCGGTTTCCCGATCAGAAACTGATCGTCCGCAACATGGGTCGTCCCGGTGATACCCCGGGATTCCGACCCCACCCGGCCCGAGTCTCCCAGTGGGCGTTCCCCGGAGCCGTCAGGTTCCACCCCGAACTCAATTCCCACTTCGGCCGCGGATTCTTCCCCACACCCGACCAGTGGCTCACCCACCTCAAGGCCGACACCATCCTCGCCTTCTTCGGTTACAACGAGTCGTTCGACGGACCCACCGGCGTCGCGAACTTCGAGGCGGAACTCGAGGCCTTCGTCAAACACACCCTCTCCCACGCCTACAACGGCACCGCCGCACCCCGACTCGTCCTCGTGTCCCCGATCGCCTTCGAGGACCACTCCACGCCGCCGTCCACAAGCTCCGCCCCCCGCTGGGAACTGCCCGACGGGAAGAAGGAGAACACCAACCTCGCCCTCTATACCACCGCCATCCAACGGGTCGCCTCCCGCAACGGCGTCGGCTACGTCGACCTCTTCAACCCCTCGCTCGCGCGCTATGCCCGGAAACGCCAGCCCCAGCTGACGCTCAACGGCTTCCTCCCCACCGACACCGGCTACGGTGAACTGGCCGTCTGGCTCGCCGATGGCGCCTTCGGAAAGACCCCGCGCGCCTCCAAGGCCAAACCCGAGCTCCTGCTCTCCGCCGTCCGCGACAAGGACTACTTCTGGAACAACGACTACAACCTGGTCAACGGCGTCCACACCCATGGCCAGCGCTACGACCCCTTCGGTCCCCAGAACTATCCCGATGAGCTCCGCAAGACCCGCCAGATGATGTCCCTGCGCGACGAGCGCATCCACGAGATCGCCCAGGGCCGCACCCGCGAGCTGGCGGTCGACGACTCCAAGACCCATCCCCTCCCGGCCGTCCCCACCAACTTCAAGCGGCAGGTCGATTACCTCGATGGTGTCCAGGCGATCGAGAAGATGAAGATCATGCCCGGCTACAAGGTGGAGCTCTTCGCCTCCGAGAAGGAGTTCCCCGAGCTGCGGAAGCCCGTCCAGATGTCCTTCGACAATCGTGGACGCCTCTGGGTTGCCATCACCCCCACCTATCCGCACTACACCCCGGGTGAGTCTCGGCCGAACGACAAGATCCTGATCTTCGAGGACACCAATGGCGACGGGCGGGCGGACAAGCAGACCGTGTTTGCCGACAAGCTCCACCTGCCCATCGGATTCGAGCTCACCCCCGAAGGCGTCTACGTCTCCCAGGAACCCAACCTCTGCCTGCTCATCGACGACAACCACGATGACCGGGCCGATCGAATGGAGATCCTGATGCACGGGTTCGACACCCACGACACCCACCACGCCATCTCCGCCTACAGCGCTGACGCGTCGGGTGCGTTCTACCTGCTCGAGGGCCGCTTCCTCCACAGCCAGGTCGAGACCCCCTACGGCCCCCAGCGCGTCAACGACGGCGGCGCCTGGCGGTTCGATCCGAAGAACTTCCGCCTCGAGCGCTACATCCAGACCGACGTCAACAATCCCTGGGGCATCGCATTCGACGACTGGGAACAATGCGTCCTCTCCGACGCCTCGAGCGGCGAGAACTACTGGGCGCTGCCCGTCTCGGCCAAGATGCCCTACGGGGTCGAGATCGAGCGCGCCGGCGAGTACGTGCCCAAGCGGTCCCGCCCGACCTCCGGCTCGGAATTCGTCTTCTCACGCCACTTCCCCGACGAGGTCCAGGGGCAATTCATGACCTGCAACAGCATCGGATTCCTCGGCATCAACTTCAGCTCGGTCCGCGACGACGGCTCGGGGTTCACCGGAGCCCTCGCCGGAGATCTCATCAGCTCAAGCGATCCGAACTTCCGCCCGGTCGACCTCGAGTTCGCCCCCGACGGCTCGCTGTACTTCATCGATTGGCACAACGCGCTGATCGGTCACATGCAGCACAACGCCCGCGATCCCAACCGCGACCATGAGCGCGGCCGGATCTACCGGGTCACCTACCCGTCCCGACCGCTCGTGAAGCCCGCCCGGATCGCAGGCGCCTCCATCCCGGAGCTGCTCGAGAACCTGAAGCTGCCCGAGTACCGGAGCCGCTACCGGACCCGACGCGAGCTCCGCGGGCATCCCGCCCGCAAGGTGGTCCCGGCCGTGAAGGCATGGGTCGCGAAACTCGATCCGAAGGACCCTCGCTATGAGCACCACCTGTGCGAGGCGATGTGGGCGACCTGGTCCCAGAACGCCCCCGACTCCGGCCTGATCCTGGCCTGCCTCAACGCCCGGTCTCCGCAGGCCCGCGCCGCGGCTGCACACGTGTTGCGCTACACCACCGACAAGGTCCCCAACGCCGTCGCCCTGCTCCGTCAGGCGGCGAACGACCCCAACGGTCGCGTCCGCCTCGAGGCCATCGTCGCCGCGTCGTGGCTCGACAACCTCGACGGCGCTCGGATCGTGCTCGATGCGCTCCGTCATCCGTTCGACAAGTGGATGAGCCCGGTGACACGTCAGATCCTCGAGACAACCCTGAAGGACGACGTGGCGGCCCTCGTGAAGGCGGAACCGCAGCTTCTCGCCTCGAACCCGAACGCCCGCGATTACCTCGCCGGGACCTTCAAGCTGGGCTCCGCCCCGCCGGCGGCCGACAAGCGGGAGTACGGTCCGACCCGCAAGCTCGGCGCGGAGGAAGCCCGACAGTACGCCCTCGGCAAGGAGGTGTTCCACCGGGACGCCCATTGCGCGACCTGCCACCAACCGTCGGGTTCCGGCACGCCGGGCATCTACCCGCCGCTCAACCTCGCCGGGAACCCCTGGCTGGCCGATGATGAACGGCTCGTGAAGCTGGTGCTGAAGGGGCTCTGGGGTCCGCTCGAACTCGGCGGCCAACGACTCTCCCCGGCCAACGGCGTGCCGCCGATGATCGGGTTCGCGGGGATGTTGAACGACGACGAGGTGGCGGGGGTGCTGACCTACGTCCGCCAGTCCTTCGGGAACGACCTGCCTCCGATCAACCCGGACCTCGTCAAAAAGGTCCGGTCGAAGACCCAGAACCGCGTGGACTTCTACATGGTGGAGGAGCTGATGAAGGAGCACCCGATCCCGGGCTGGGAGAAGTGGGGCAAGATGGAGCGTCCCGCCGGGAACGTCTTCGAGTAATCAGATGGGGACGCACCTGGGTGCGTCCCCATATCGACGTCCCCCACCGCCCATGACCTGGCCCTCTATCCGCTTCATCCTCGGTTACCACCTCAAGGAGCAAGGGCGATGAAGTGGCGCGCTCAACCAGAGAATTTGAAACCTAAACGATTCGAGATCCAACACGATCCAACCGTGGGCTTCTATCTCTATGTCGTTGTGGGTGGAATTTGCATACGCGATCACCTTCAAGACACTTTTGAGGCCGCCATCGAGTCGGCGATGGAGGATTACAATGTGCCTAAAGGCGCATGGACGGAGGTGGAGGATTAGCCAAACGACCCAACAAATGACCTGTCCCTCGATCCGTCACAGAGCCAAGGGCCTCGGCCCCAACAGGGTACCCCCATACCAGCCCAATCCCGGAGGGATCCAAGCTCGTAGCCGGTGGTTGAGCGCAGCGACACCACCGGAATCCCATGACCCAAGAGTCTCCCGCACCCTGAAGGGGTGCCAGCCCCGTTGATCCAACCCTCGTCGAGGAGCCGCAACGCGGGCCGGTCGACCTCGAGCACAGCTGGCATCCCTGCCGGGATGCACGGCATTTCGACTCGGGGACCGATGGTGTCGCTGCGCTCAACCACCCGCTACCCGCTGAGATGCCTCCGGCATCGCGACATCCCCAACGCCCATGACCCGGCCCAAACGGCCCTCTATCCCACGTTCAGTGCAGTGATCTGGTTAGGCCACTTACAAACCACCGACATAGGTTGTAATTCTACCGGTCGCATCAATTTGGATATATCGGTCGCCACCCCACTCATGCGGGTGACGCTGGACATGAACACGCCAACCCGAACCGTCTCGCTTTACCTCGAATGTGGCTCGGTCAACCCAGGTTTCTTTCGCGCTGACTGCTTGCCGTGCAATCGCGATGACTCCAGCCTCATCAAGCGGGACCACCGCGTTCGTGGCCGACGGCACGGCCTGTCTCGGCGTGTCTGACTTCGGCATATCTGACTTCGGCGAGCACCCTGCTACAACCCCAACAACAATGATGTGCAAAGGGCGAAAACCGCGCATGGCTTGGATTGGCCTACTGGGGCGATGACCTTCTGGCAAGCTCCGCAGGGCGAATTGAGCAAACGGACCCAACAAATGGCCTGTCCCTCTATCGGTCGCACGATCCAATCCACACTCGCTGAGAGCCCTCCATCAGCTATCAAAAATAAGTATGACCACTTTCTTATTCCCGTTTTTTATAATCCATTGCGTTATTATAGCTATATCCAAAGGGGAATGGTCATCTAAAAGACGCAAAGCCATCGAAGTATTAATTCTCTGGCTCGCCGTAGCTTTACCATACGATGCCGCTATTGCATACGGCGGTTTACCGGTCCTGATTGTGTATGGTATATACCTCGCGTGCGTTTTGTTCGCTGTAGCAGTTAAAATGTATAATGAATGTGATTAATGACAACTGAGGCGGACCCATGACCTGCCCCTCTCTCTGCCTGTTCGCGTCGTAACCCCCTTGCCCTGTCCACGATGGATACGGTCCCCAATCGCGACGACTGGTTCGTTGACGTGCACGGATTCCCTCGTGCGAACTGGCAGGCCATTCACGGTTGGATGCGGGCGTTTCGGCAGGGGGGCTCGCATGAGGATTGGATCCAGCTGTCGCGTCATTGGCTGGGACGCGTCCGCGATGGTTTGGGCGGAGGCTACACCGTGGCCGAGTCCGAACACTTTCATTTCGTTTCAGACCTGCCGCCAGCAGAGCGTGATGAGCAGTTGAGGTTCCTCGAACGGGCTCGGACTCAAATCCTCACGATCCTCGGTGACATCGCCGATCCCGACGCTCGGGGGAAACATGTCGTGCTGCAGTTCTCGGAGAGCGACGACTACTATGCCTACATCGCGCACTATCATGAGGCGGGCACCTACGCGACTTCGGGCGGCATATTCCTGAGCAGCGGCTACGCCCACATCGCCTATCCTGAAACAGTTCCGGGGCAGGACCATTGCACCCTGGCCCACGAACTGACCCACAACCTGCTGTCGCATCTGCCATTGCCTCTGTGGCTCAACGAAGCGCTGGCCATGGTGTTTGAGGTGCAGCTCGGCGGTGGCGATGATCCACCGCTGGACGCCGAGAAGGTCAGCCGTCATCGGCGATACTGGACACCCGCAACGATCCAGGAGTTCTGGCGCGGCGGCTCGTTCCAGGATGTGGAAGCGCAGGAGCTGTCCTACAGCCTCGCGCATGTGCTGCTCTCCACGATTCAGACTTCGATACGGCCTGCGCCCGAAAACTTCCGCCGGTTCGTGCTCAGTGCCGATTGGTCCGACGCGGGAGCCGGTGCCCTGCGTGAGCATTTGGACCACGACTTGGAAGACCTCGTCGCCTGTTTTCTCGGTCCCGGTGACTGGTCGTATTCACCGGGGCAGGCCTGACCTGTCCCTCTATCAGACCACCTCTATCCGCCAGGCCTCCTCAGCAAGCGGGACGCACCCGAACTCCCCAGGACCTGACCCCATTCGCCTGCCCCGCTCCCGCTTGGGCAGCCACCGGAGGTGAGTTTAGCGGAGGAACGCGTTGACGGTGGCGGCAAACTGCTCGTGGGACTGGAACAGGAACGCGTGGCCCCCCTCGTAGAAGGCCAACCAGGCGAACGGGATCTGGTTGGCGATGATGAGGGAGTTCTTCGGCGGATCGATGACATCGTTGCGTCCATCGGTCACCAGCACGGGCACCTTGATGTTCTTGAGGCCCTCGAAGTTGCTGTTGTCGTTTCTCCACAGGGTGGTACGGGCACGGTCCTGACGCTCGGTGGTTTCCTTGGAGACGTTGAAGTCATTCGGCACGGTCCCCGCCGCAACGGCTGCCTTGAGTCGGGCCAGGATTGCGTTCGCCGCCTGTCTGCCTACCGCGTCGTCCGTAAAGACGAGGGACACTTTTTCCATTTCCGGGATGTTCGGGTTGTTGAGCTTGCTCTCGACGTCCTTGGACGCCGGATCCTGATTTTTACCCCCCGGATTCGCCGCACAGAGAACTGCTTTGCCGATCAAGTCGGGATGCCGAATGAGCAGCTGCTGGCCGATGCGCGCACCCATCGACCAGCCGAGAATGTGGGCCTTCTTCAACCCGAGGGCCTTGATCAATCCGGCCGCATCGTCGGCCATCTGCGGGATGGTGGTGTTGTTTTCCTTCGTGTCGGTGGACCTGCCCACTCCACGGTTGTCGAACAGGATCAACTGGTGCTGCTGGGCCAGCTCTTCGAGCAGCGCGGGATCCCAAAGACTCATCGTGGAGATGAATCCATTGATCATGAGCAGCGGCTCGCCCTGTCCCCGGGTGTAATAGGCCAACTGGACGTCGCCGACCTGAGCAAATTTGACCTCGGGTTTGAACTGCGCGTGCAGTGTGGAACGTAGGCCGGAGCACAGGAGGACCACGAGTATAGAGAAGAGGATGCCTTTCATGGGTACGAATCCGGTTTGAATCGAGATACCGGGAGAGAGATCACAGGGGTCCGTCGGAGGGTGTAAACGCTTTTCTGCACCGTGCCTTCGTTTGCCGCGCCCTCCGTCCCACTCAGCAGGGCCGAGCCGACGCACGTCGGGGTTACCCTCTCGACCCCACGGGGAGATGAGGCGTCTCCTTCGCCATGGACCTGGCACCCAATCCCGCAGGAACTCCTCCGTCAGCCGCGGGCTGATGACCTCGGACTGATGACCTGGCACTCTATCCTCTCTATCCTCATCACATGAGGTTCCCCAGGAACCCTGCAGGGAGGAGTTCAGGAGTCGAGTTTGCCGACGGCTTCAGATATGGCTCTGGAAGCCGTACTCAAAGCCGTGTGAAGACCCCTATCGATTTGGATCAGGCGAAGCTCGAGCGGGTCATGAAACTGACCAGCCTGGCCACGCGAAAGGACGCCATCGACTTCGCGCTGACCGAGGCAGAGCGGAGCGCCCGGGTTCGTGCGTTGTTGAAACAGGGATTCTTCGAAGGAATCGGCGAGGAGCCGATCGTGGATCCCCGATACGATGTCCTGACCCTGCGGGACGCTGAGATCCCTCCCGGGCCCTGATTCTGGTCGATTCAACGGTCTCCATCGACTGGTTGCAGTCATGGGTCGACCCATCGGCCTGCATTGGTGATGCCCTGCGGCGGAACGAGGCCGTGACCTGTGGCATCATACGAGCCGAGGTCCTGCGCGGCATGGTCTCTCCGCCGGCGAAGGAGCGGATGGCGATGCTGTTCAGCCTGATGCATGAGGTTCCCCTCGATGGGGACCTATGGACCGAGACCGCAGAGTTGGCCTGGTTGCTGGGTCGACAGGGAATCGTGCTTCCCCTGACCGACGTCGCGATTGCGGCGTGCAGCCGACGCGCCGGTGCAACCCTGATCACGACCGACCGCCATTTTGCGATGATCCCCGGCCTTCGGATCCGCGCCTCGATCTAGGCGAACCTCTGCTGGACAGCCATCCGCAGGGATCGCTCCAACACCGCGGCAGCGATGGCAACCCCGGCAGACGCCACCATCAGCACCAGACCGATCATCACCCCGCCGGCAATGTCCTCTCCCTTGGCGCGCTGGATGAAGTGGAGGTAGACCTCAGCTCCCATCAGGAAGGCGATCAGCGTCAACGCACAGCGTTTGAGGGTCTGCAACGCCTTCACGGAACGGGAGGACAACACATCACGGGCCGCCACATATCCCAGCAATCGGAACACCTGGTAGAGCGCGGTGAAGAAGGCGATCGACCCCGTATAGACGTAGGCCAGGAAGGGATCGTGGAAGTAGATCTGGAAGAGTGCGGCGTGCGCGTTTCTACCTTCGACGTGCGGTTCCCACAGCAGAAATGCCAAAGCCCCCAAGCCGACCAGTACGGTGAGGACCTGGAGCGCTGCTGCGAGATTTCGGTTCATTCCGGTTCCTTCCAACCCGTTATATGGTCCCAATTCAGGATGGAAGACCTATCTACGCCGCCTGAGCTCCACCAGCCGCAGAAGGTCCGCGACATCCTGCTCCCGATAGGTCTCCTTGCTCGCAATCAATGAATCCAAGCCCAAAAAAGGAATAGCCACGCCATCGATTTCGACGTTGCACGCCAGTGGACTTGCCTCATCGAAGGTGACCTTCCATGCGTGAGTGCTGACATCCACCTCCACCTCGTCGGCGATTTTGACCACGACGTTCTCGATGAAATCGCGGGGCTTCAACTCCTTGGCAGCTCCGTCGGCTAAGGCGGATAACCCTTCAATGACACGACGGCCATTCTCCTCGTCCACGGGAATCAGGATATCGACATCTTCCGTGGTTCGCACCAAACCGTGCAGGATGCACGCCTGGCCACCGATGATGAGGTATCGGGCCCCCGCCTGATTCAGGAGGCGGCAAACTTTCAGAAGCGGAGAGAAGGTTCCGGACATTCTTCGGCCTCACCAAAGACGCGGATTGGCCTGGGACCTACGCCAACGCTCATAGTCATCCCGAGTCCGCGCCCGATAAACAAAACCCCGGGGGCGAGGATAGGGATTCAAGAGGTCCACCTGGGCTTGGAGCGCCGTGGCGCGTTCCAATGCCTCTTTCGGACCCAAGAGACCAGGCTCCAAGCGCAACGTTCGCTTTCCGACAACCTTCACTGCCTCAGGTTAATCCCAGCGCGGGATGGTAACAAGCCGGTGGTGGATTCGGGCTCGAGTTGACGGCCTTGCCACTGGAACCGTTCGTGCCGATCTGTTTCCACAATCCGGTTTAAAGAACCTACACATCGCCTCGTTCCGCACCGACCCGGCTGTTTGGCTTCACCGCTTTCAAGGACACCCATAGGTTTCTTCGACATGGCCCGTGACATCGATCCGCCGGACAACGCCACGCTCAGGAAGGCCCTGGGCGCAGGGGATCCCTCGGAAGTCCAGGCGCTGATCGATCGGGGCGCCGACCTGCACTACAGGGATACCAACGGGTACGGCGCCCTGGTCGATGCAATCCACGGGCGCGACGTCTTCGACGACGATCGGCTGGCCGAACTGCTCCGACTCCTGATCGCCCATCGGGTGGACCTCAATCGGATCTCCACCCACGGGGAATCCGGCCTGCGGATTCTGTCCCGATTGGGTCGATTCGATGCGGTCCAACAACTCCTCGAGGCCGGGGCCGACAAGTCGCAACTAGCCTGGACGCCGCTGATCCGGGCGGTCGCGATCGGAACCCTGGACGAGGTCCGGCGCCTGTTGGCCAGTGGAGTCCCCCTCGAGGAGCGGGACTGGTGGTCCAGGACAGCCTGGCTCGTGGCCTTGCAGACGGGAGACTTGGCCAAAGCCTCGCTATTGGCGGAACGCGGAGTGGATCTGGAGGCCGTCGGACGCTGCGGGATGCCGCCACTCTTCTATCCGATTCACTGTCGGCGGGCGACTCTGTTGCGATGGCTCCTGGAGCTTGGATTCGATGTGGAACAGACCGACGAGTTCGGCACAACGGCCCTGATGGAAGCCGCAGAGGTTGGGTTCGAGGACGGAGTGGAGCTTCTGCTGAACGCCGGCGCTCAATTGGACCTCGAACACAATGGGGGCACGGCCCTCGGTGTCGCGCGGAACCGTCGGATCATCACCCGGCTGCTCGACGCGGGAGCGGATCCCCGCCGACTGGGAAATGAGGGGCGTCGGGTGTTGATGGAGCTGCCGGCGGACCCCGATATCGGGCTGTTGGAGGGCGTGACGCGGGACGACTTCCTCCGGGCACGGACCCGTCGTTATGGATCGTCGAACCCGGAGCGGATGAAGGAGCCGTTCTGGATCGGCATGATCCGCTCGGGTGTCTGTGGGTATTCGGCGACCCAACACTTCAAGGGGCCGTCATCGACGGGACGGGAACCGGTGTGGTGTGCGCAACGGTTCGGTCAGTCCCTGACCCCGCTGCCCGACGGCCGGATGGTGCTGATCGGAGGCGAACACGAGGACAGCTACGATCCGGACTTTTGCATCTACAACGACGTCTTCATCCGCGAGACCGATGGGTCGATCTCCATCCTCGGCTATCCGGAATCGGTGTTCCCACCGACCGACTTCCATACCGCGACTCTTATCGACGACGCGCTCTACATCATCGGGTCCCTGGGCTACTGGGGTCGCCGGGATTACGGGAAGACCCCGGTCCACCGGTTGAACCTCCGCACGTGGCGCATCGACCGCCTTGAGCCAACCGGCCAGGGCCCGGGCTGGATCCATCGCCATCGCTCCAACCGCATTGGGGATCATGGGATCCTCGTGACGGGTGGTGAGGTGCTGACCCGGGAAGGCGATGAGGAGCAAAGCGCCAACAACAGCCAGGGTTTCGTTCTCGACACCCGGGACCTCGTCTGGACACCCCACACCTCCTAATCGTGCGGGAAGAGAGAAAGTATCCGGGCGGTGTTCTCCCAATGACCTGGCCCTCCGGCATCACCGGCTCCTGACGAGGTCGATTTGGACTTATGACCTGTCCCCAAACCTTGGTAGCCGGCTCTGGAGCCTGTCCCCGCCTCCTCCAAGGGAGCCACGGGCAGGACCTGTCCCTTTGTGCGGAGGGCCTGGCCCCAGTGACGAGTGGCGGGTTCAATTTGATGACCTGGCCCCAATCCCCCAAGGCCCGAGTGGTCCTCAAATGACCTGGCCCAAAAGCCTTTAACCTCCCGCTCCAATGTCTCATCCCTGGAAACAAATGTCGCACCAGCAGCGGTCCAAGGCAGCAGATCACGCGTCGATTCAAGCTGGTACTTTCGGCCCAAGACTACCCTGAGGCTCACGCGCACCGGACTAACATTGACTCTCGGCCGCGGATTGAATTGCGGGGATGCAATTCAGACCAGCGGGGCCGATGTATAACCGGTTCCGGGATTCGTGATAGTGATACTGGTCACGACTCCACCCACAACGGTGGCTATGTCACGGGCCCCCGTCCGACCGCCACCGACAAAAAAGGATGCAAGGCGGGTTTCATATCCACGCCCGGCATCGGAGATTTGGGGGGAAAGGACGAAGCCATCGACCTCCGTACTGACCCCGAGGAGGGGAAAAAGAGTGCCAGTCCGTCTCTTTGCCCTCCACTGAAGTCCCGGCCCGGCTTCCCTGGGCCGCCTAGGTCATAGGCCCGGGACCCGGATTCGAAAAAAGCGCTGAGCCTCGTCGGGCGTGACGATATGGGGTTGGAATGACGGAATGGCGGTCCAATCGCCCTCAGGGGATGGGGCGCTCTCGAGGGTTGCACCCGTCGGTATCCACTGAAGGCTCATGCCCTCGCCCACATTGGATACGGTGATGGCTTGCCAGAAGAGGTGCAGGGTTGGGGGAACCACGCGGAAGGTGTTGGTGCTGGCGAACGGGAAGTACTGGATGTTTCCGGGATTCTCCGACTTCAACACAACGTTGCCTGTGCCCGTGAGTCGGAGTCGCCCCTCCTCGATGCGTGCGGGTCCTTCCAGCACGGTGTAAGTCCGGAGCAGGCCGATCGATTTCAAAGGCTGCGGAAGGTCTTGAGGCGTCGGGGTGAACATCAACTCCCCGGGAACGCTCGCAGGCTGCTCGAAGCCGCGTCTCCAGCGGAACAAGCGAAGTTCTCCCGTGGAGCGCCACACGTCTGCCACGATTTCTCCCTGGATGTCGAACCGACCGAGGGGTGTCGAGCCGCCCCGTTCCTCCAGTATCGCGGGGTCGACTGCGTCCAGGACACCCCGGCCGAACAGCAGGTCGGCGGCGTGTCGCACCTGACTGAAGCGGATCCAGTTGTTGGACCCCAGACGCCGTGGACGAAACGGATCCCGGACATCGACCGACACGATTCCGCCCGAATCGCATGCAACGTAGGCGATCCCGGACACCACCGTGACGTCGGATGCCGCGCCCGGGAGCGCCTCGGACGTCACCGGGATAGGCAGGGCCGGGTTTCGGACGTCGACGATCTGGAGGCCATAGAATTGGTCGGCCACAAAGGCGAATCCGTCCGCCACATCCACGCCCAACGCCAGGCCGGGTGAGTCCCACCTGCCCAGAAGCTTCGGCAGGGCGGCGTCGGCGATATCGACGACCAGTAGTCCCGCCGAATTGCAGGCTAGGTAGGCCCGGTCGCCTTGGACACGGATACGCAACTGATTGAACACGCCGGGAAACCGGGTGGAGGACAGCAGGACCGGCTTGGTCGGGTCCGCCACATCCACCACGTCCAGATCACTCCCTGCCAGCACGTAGGCCCGGTTGCCGACCACTTCGACAGCCCGGGCGATCCGGGATGCGCCCAATTCGCCGACCAACCGCGGGTTCGCTGGCTCCCGGATGTCCACGATCTTCAACCCCGCCGAATCCGTCGCGACATAGGCGAGGTCTCCGACCAGGCGGACATCCGTCGCGTTCGCGGGCGCCGACAATACGGACACGCTTCCCGCCTGGAGCATCTGGATGAAGTCGCGGTTCAGCAGGAAGCGGCTCGTGGCCGGCCGGTAGACTGCGGAGCCGGGCACACGGGCCTCGATCAGGATGGTCCCGACATTGGTCGCCACCAGCTGGTCCCCGTCCAGATTGGCCGGACCGCGGATCAGGGAGTACTCCACGGGAAGCCCAGAAGTCGTGATGGCCCGTAGCGGCGTGGGGACGCCGATCCAAGCCCGGCCATTTAGCGGACCAACGTAGGTGATGGTCTGGAACTGGCTCTGAGCCACGGCGGCGAAGGACACCGCCAGGCTGAGCCACAGCGGCTTCCCGGTTCGAAGCCGTTTGGCAAGGCTGATGGGTGCCGTTAGCGAAAAATGAGACATCCGAGGGTGAGTACTATGGAAACCCTTAGGCTTCCGCAAGGGGCAGACTAATGACCTGTCCCTTTATCCACCCCACGGGACCTAGTCTGGAGACCCCCCACCTCCTGATCGCGCAGGAAAAGAGACGGCAACCGGGCGTTGTTTCCACTATGACCCCCATCAAGAGGGCTTTGCGGCGAATAGGACGGCCATTCACCGCATCCGAAGCGGAGATTCGGTTGTCCCTGCGGTGATTGAGAGGCATAATCACCGCAGTCTTCGCGGAGATAGCATGTACATCCATGAGCAACTGAACTGGCCGGATCTGCATTGGGACGCCGCCAAATTGGCCGGACCTCTCGCGGAAGTCCGCCATCTGCAGGGGCGGCAGATCGGCCGCATGCAGTCCCTCGGCTTCCAGCTGCGGGAAGAGGCCGCCTTGCAGATGCTGACCCAGGACGTAGTCAAGACCAGTGAGATAGAAGACGAGAACCTCGACACCCTACAGGTGCGTTCCTCGATCGCCCGGCGCATGGGCTTGGATGCCGGAGGTCTGCCGACGGTGGATCGAAACGTGGAGGGTATTGTGGAGGTGATGTTCGATGCGACGAACGCCTACGACCTGCCGCTGACGGCGGAACGTTTGTTCGGCTGGCACGCCGCCCTGTTTCCCACCGGCCGAAGCGGCCGGCAGCGCATCACCGTGGGAGGCTGGCGGAAGGACGCGAATGGCCCCATGCAGGTGATCTCGGGGCCGTACGGTCGGGAGACCGTTCATTTCGAGGCCCCCGCTCATGAGCGGCTGGAAGGCGAGATGGCGCGGTTCCTGGAATGGTTCAATACCCCGTCACCCACCGACCCCGTGATCCGGTCGGCCCTGGCGCATTTCTGGTTCGTGACCCTCCACCCATTCGAAGACGGCAACGGACGCATCGCGCGGGCAATTGCCGACAGCGTGTTGGCGCGGTCGGAACGGAGCCCGCAGCGCTTCTACAGCATGTCGTCGCAGATCCAGCAGGAGAGGAAGGCCTACTACGACGTGCTGGAGTGGAGCCAGAAGGGTTCGTTGGATGTGACGACGTGGATCGAATGGTTCCTCGGCTGTCTCCAACGGGCCATCCAGGCCTCGGAGGGAACGTTGCAGTCGATCCTGACCAAGGCCCGGTTCTGGGAAACGCACGCGGGCCAACCCATCAACAGCCGACAGCGACTCCTGCTCAACCGCCTGCTGGATGGCTTTGAAGGGAAGCTCACCTCTTCGAAGTGGGCTCTCATTGCGAAGTGCTCTCAGGACACTGCCCTGCGGGATATCGGCGACCTGGTGGAGCTTGGGATGCTAGTTCGGCAGGAGGCCGGCGGGCGGAGCACCAGCTACCAACTGATGATGCCAAAGCCCTGAAAGCACACGCGGGAACCAGTTCAGCATTCTGGAAACGGGTGGCGTGCCAAAGCTCCGGCTTGGGGTCCCTTGTCCAACGAAGAAAGGTCGAGCCGAAGCACGTCCTCAACCTACCTCTCGAACCGATCCAACGACCTCGGCCCCCTTTCGCGCCCACACAAGGAGGTCCCAGACAGGACCTGTCCCTTGATAGGAAGAGCCTGTCCCCTGCCGGAGCTCACCGGTCATGGCGGGAGCCTCTGCGGACCAACAAGGACCTCGCCTCAGAGGCAGCGAGCGGTGGGGACATTCGACTAGAGTCCACCCGGGGAGACCTCCAAAGCGTCAGGACACACCGAGTCCACTCGCTTGACCCGGCTCCGTATCCGCCGGCACCGTGACTTCATGACTCCCCTGTTGCGTGTTGTTTCCGTCGTCGCTTTCTCCCTCGCAGTCGGTGCCCAGGATTTCGAGCCCAAGCCCGATGCCACGGTCTTCGCCAAGTTCAACGCGAAGAAGGCGCCTACAACCCAGGGTCTCCTGCTCCGCAAGGACGACCGATTGGCCATCATCGGCGACTCGATCACCGAGCAGAAGATGTACTCGAGGATCCTGGAGACCTACCTCACCGCGTGCCTCCCGGAGCTGAAAGTCACCGTGCGCCAATACGGCTGGGGCGGGGAAACGGCGGAAGGCTTCAAGAACCGCATGGTCAACGATGCCCTTCGCTTCAAGCCGACGATCGCGACGACCTGCTATGGGATGAACGACCACAAATATCGTCCGTACGATGCCGCGAACGGCCAGTGGTACCGGGAGAACCAGCTCGCCATCGTGAAGGGCTTCAAGGCCGCTGGTGCTCGCTTCGTTCTCGGATCCCCCGGCTGCGTTGGCCCCAAGGTGCCATGGAGCAACGCGGGTTCCGAAGCAATGAACCTCAACCTCTGCGAGTTGCGAAACATCGACATCGACATCGCCCAGCAGGAACAGGTGGCCTTTGCCGACGTCTTCTGGCCGATGCTCACGTTGGGATGGAAGGCCACGAACCAATTCGGTGAGAACTACGCCATCGCCGGCAAGGATGCCGTGCATCCCGGTTGGGCGGGACAGGTCGTGATGGCGACGGCATTTCTCCAGGCACTCGGAGTGGACGGGGACCTCGGGACGTTCACGGTCGACCTCGGAAAGGGCAAAGCCTCCGCGACCGGTGGACACGAAGTCGTGGCCTTCACCAATGGCGAGCTGACCCTGAAGAGTGGGCGCTATCCGTTCTGCGCACCCGCCGGGGAGCTCTCAGACGACAACTCGATCCGCTCCGGGATGGCCCTGACCGACTTCAATTCCCGCTTCAACCGACTGCGCTTGGTCGTCAAGAACGCCCCCGCCAAGGAGTACAAGGTCACCTGGGGGCCTGAGACGAAGACGTTCTCCAGCAAGGAACTCGCGGAGGGCATCCTCCTGCCGGGCCAGTTTGCCAAGACCCCGTTTGACGACGCGTTCAAGCGCCTCGATGAGGCGGTCGGCACCAAGCAGAACTACGAGACAAAGCAGATCAAGAGCCTCTTCCACGGCGAGGAAGGCCGGGCGGACATGGAGGCCACCGTGGCCCTGACCGAGAAGGCCCGCGCACCCTTGGCCGCAGCCATCCGGGAGGCGCTCGTCCCCGTCACGCACACGGTGAAGATCGAGGCGGTGAACTGAGGCTCAGTTGCAGCCGCAACCGCCCCCGCCCACACCCGCACCGCCGTGGGTGCCCTCACGGCTGAAGTACATGTGCTCCGAATAGGCTAATCCCATCGGATCCCGACCCCGGTTCATGAGGGGATCCGCCAAGGTGCCCCGCTGCCACGGCTTTACCCGGGCGCAGCCCGTCGCCAGCAGCGACAGCAGGCAGAGTGTCAGAAGGGAACGGTGACGGGACATCGGGTGACCGGTGTGGAGGAACCTCGAACGACTACTTCTTGGCCAACGCCTTTTCGATGTCGGTGATGTAGGCCTTCTTGGTCTTCTCACCGCCGAAACCAACGTGGATCGCCTGGATCTTGCCATCGGGCGAGATCACGAAGGACGACGGGATCGACTGCACCGACAGCTTCTCGGCGAGCTTCCCCTTGGCGTCGCGAAGGATCGGGAACTCCGTCTTGCTGCGCTTGAGGAACTTGTCCATGTCGTCCTTCGACTCGTCGAGGCTCACCCCAATCACAACCACGTTCTTGTCCTTGAACTGGGTGTAGACCTCCTGGAGGGCCGGGAACGACTGGCGGCACGGCCCGCACCATGAGGCCCAGAAATCGACGACCACCACCTTGCCCTTGAGATCCGGCACCTGGCCCTCAAGACCGAAGGAGCCGAGGTCCGGGAAAGCATCACCCACCTTCGGGGCAGCTGCCGACAACAGGGAGGTGACGAGGAGGAACAGGGAAGCGGTGAGGCTAAGACGCGCGGTGTTCATGGAAACGACGGGATTGGATGGTTTGCTTGGATGTGACAATGGCCCCGGAGACCCCGGGTGTCGACTCGATCAACCGCATGCCCTCGACGGGACCCAGGACGAGGGCGGTTGTGCTGAGGAATCCGGCCTGCGTGCAGGAGGGTGCTATGACGCTGACCGAAAGGACCTCCGACGAGGTTGGCCGACCGGTCCGGGGATCGAGGATGTGTCCGTATCGGACCCCACCGACCTCGAAGAACCGGAGATAGTTCCCGGATGTCGCGACCCCGCCCTCGCGCAGGGCGAGACCGCACCAGACGCGTCCCGGGGATCGCGGTTCCTCGAGTCCGATGTGCCAGCCCAGACGACCGTCGGGAGGCAGTCCCAACACCCGGATGTCGGCCCCGAAATCCACCAGCACCCCGGTCAGCGGGAATCCACGGGAGAGCAACGCGACCTGGTCGACGGCGTACTCCTTTCCAATGCCGCCCAGATCGAGGGCCATCCCGGGCTCGGGAAGCCGGATCCGTCCCGGCGCACGCTGAACCCGGGACCACCCGACCCGCGCCATGGCCTCCCGGACCGCTTCCTCAGTTGGAATCACCGGGGGCTGAGCCCTCCAGTTCCAGACCCTGAGCAGGGGCAACACGGTCGGATCCATCACGCCCTTCGACAGGAAATGAAGCTCGTGACACAGCGCCAGCAGCCGCTCGGTCTCGGGATCGATGGCCACCCAGTCCTTCCCGGCCTGGTCATTGATGCGCGAGATGAGTGAGCCGGGTAGATATCGGGAGTACTTCGACTCGAACCGGGCCATCCAACCCAGCGTCTGCTCCACGAAGGCCTCCGCTGCAGGCTTCGGTCCCGCCAATGTCATGCGACACAGGGTGCCCAGCGCATGGAATTCGATCCCGAATCCCGAACCCGGCAACAAAGTCACCCGCAGCGTGGGCCGGATGCGGTCCCAGACGGCACGCACGCCGAAATCCTCGTCGGCGCCCGCGGCGGTCTGCCGAGGTGTCGGCTGATGACGGTTCAGAACCATACGTTAAGGCCTGCACTGATGACATTCGCCTGGGGATAGGCGCTCTGCCAGGTGACCCCATCGGTGCCCACCATCCGGTAGCGCTTGTAGGAGACGATCACCGAGGCCCAGTCGGTCACCTTGGCCTCGATGCTGAGGCCGTACGTGTAGGTGTTCATCTGGGAGAGGCGATAGTCGGCGGAGTAGTAGTTGGGCCACGCGGGGACGTTCTCGATCTGCCCCCCGCCCGGATACCCGGGATCCGTGGGGAAGAGGAGGGAGCCATCCGGCAGCACGGAGTAGGGACCTCCGTAGGGATTTGAAGGATCCCCGGTGAACCGCACCGCATAGAAATCGGCCGCGGACTGGTGATAGAACCGGAAGAGGGGTGAGACCGTGAACCGCTTTCCGATCTTCTGGAACCAGGCGACCGAAAGTGTCTCGCTGGTGAGTCCCCAGCTGTCTGTCCCGACCCGAAAACTGGCCTCGAGGGCTCCATCAATCGACTTCACGTAGTGGTTGAGCCCCAGCCACGCGACGGATCGGACCCGATGCCCGGGTCGGTTCTCCGCCGGGAATCCAAAGGTGCCCAACTGGTCCTGGGAGTTAATCCCATAGGGCGACGGGTCATAGGACGGGTCGGGGTAGGCGTAGTAGAAGTTGACCGCCTTATAGGGATCACTGAGGTAACCCTCGGAGTAGCCCAGGGTGACATTGAAGGTCAGCGTGGTCTGCGGTCCGAGCACCTGGGTCACTCCGAGCAGGAGGTCGGAGACACCCTTGTCGACGAACTGCCGCTGCCAGAGGCCGTTCAACGAGTCGAAATTGTGGGACAACCCGACCGCCAGCGTCGTGTGCTTCTCATTGAGCTCGATGAGCTCGTTCCAAGCCAGACCGATGCTCCTGTAATCCCGTTCCCAGCTGTAGGCGAACTGCGGCTGATGGGTGAACCGCCCCTGCTTGTAGTCCACCTCCACGTAGCCGGCATAACGACGATCCCAGAAGTTGAAGAGCTGGACCTGGTCGCTTCCCGGTGGCGGGGGGCCTCCGGTGGGGGTGGCGCCGGAGATGGCGTCGTAGACGAAGTTGCCCTTGAGGATGAGGTCGGGATTGAGGTCCTTCTCGACATACACCCCCTGGGTCGTGACATCGGTCCGGTTGTTGTCCTCGAAATACCCCTCCCAACGATACTGGACCTTGTCCTCCGCCCGGGGACGAACGGGCTCGAGCAGGATCAGGAGCAGCGCCAAGAACGCCGCCCGCCACCCGATGCCTGCCCGGGGGAGTCCGATCACTTCTTCCCCTTGGGATCGAGGTTCTGCTTCAGATCCGCCTCATCGATCCGAGACTCCACCCCGCCGGCGGGCACCTCCACCTTGGCCAGCCAGAGAAGGGCGTTGAGGAACAGCTTCCGCTGGTTCGGATCTCCCCAGGTCTCATGGGTGTGCCCGCCCGTAAATCCAAAACCACGACCGCCATCCTTCCGTTCCAACACCCACATCATCACCTCGGGCCGACCCGAGTCGGCGACGATGTGCGGGTAGGGACCGTGCGGCCAGACATAGGGTCCCTTGCGAACCTCATCAGAGGGCTGGGCCACGAGGATCGGCGTGATGCCATTGGTCGACGGGGCCCAACGCATGTTGAAGTACCATTCGTCGCGGGTGGCGAAGGGCTGGACGCCTCGCGTCACGGGATGCTTCGGAAGCGTCTTGAATTCCGGCTTCCACATCGGATTCACCGAGAACTGGTGCTCGTAGTGCCCACCAATCCAGCGATGCAGCGCGGCGCCCGGATCGCCTTTCGGAACCTCGACACCGTAGTGGGCGAATCCAAGCCCCTTGCCCTTCGCCGCCAGCGCGTCGAGGACCTTCACCCGGTCCGGCCGTATCGCCGGATGTCCCTGACCGCCGTCGCAATAGATCAGAACGGCATCGGCATCACCGAGGACCTCGTTGGCGTCGACCGTCGCGTTGCCTTCGACCCGGGTGGGCCAGCCGTTGGAGTACACCTGAACCTGCACACCCGGTAGGCCCGTCAGACATTTCTGGAACAGCAGGGTGCCGGCGCGGAACTCATGCATCCCGGGTGGATGACTCGGGGTTCCGGCGATGAGGACGATTTTCTTTTCCGCCGCTGTGGCGACGGAGGTGAGAAGGGCGAGAAGACCGAGAGCCAGGCGTGTGGAGGGACTCATGGACAGTGTTCCTGAGGGTTGCCTGACCGAAGGACGAGGCAAGGCGGTTTTCACAGCAGTGGAGTCCGCCAGGCTTCGGAACAGGCCGGGCTTACGGCACCAGCACTCGATGGCCGATGAATGTCTTCTCGATGTCGAGGGTGTCCGGCCCCGTCAGCACATGCCGGAGCCCACCCTCCACGAGGACGGTCCGGTCACCGGCTACGGAGTAGGACTTCACCCATCCCACGACACCTCCATCCCGGAGGATGCAGCGATGGTCCGGTGTGAACTCCCGGGTGTAGCGCCGTCCCGCATGGATGTAGGACCAGGTCCCTACGATCGAATGCAAGCCTGCGACCGGGGACGCCCGCGGAACCAGGACACCCGGGCGGCTCCGGATCGAACCCTCGGCGTTCGAGACCACGCACCGATATTCGCTGCCAATGTCCCAGAGCGTCGTCGCCGGGGTCGTGTAGGTGGGCGAGGTCGCCCCGGGGATGTCGACGCGGTTTCTCTGCCACTGGTACCGGAGGCCGCGACCCCTCGCGCCAACGGAGAACGCCGCTGGAGCCGGCAGGAGGACGGTCGCATCCGCGGGCTGAGAGGTGATCACCGGAGCCCCGCGGACTGCGGGCCGACAGTCGGCAGGTTGGACCTCGTAGGTGACCCCCGGGACGGTTGGGAACCAGAACTCCTCCTCGTCCTGTTCTACTGGGATCCGTTGACGGGTGTCCGTCCGGATCACGCGGACACAGGCACCCTCGAACGGATTCTGGACCACGCAGGTGTTGCCCCCCTCGCTGAAAATCCGGACCCGGTCCACCCGACGCCCCCGTGCCCGGTATCGGGCCTCGACCAGGAAGGCCCCAACCGCCCGAAGCCGCTTGAACTCGGCGTCGCGGGACCGGTCCCAGTTCGGGAAGATCCTCAGGACTCCGTCGTGGCTCTGGAGCAGCATGCTGTTGATGGCCTCGAGGATTCCTGCGGTCTCGATCCCACCGCCGTCCTTCTGGGACACAACCCCGTTGGGTTCGGGTTTCCAGGCCCGGATCGCCTCCAGGACCCGATCCGGTCGATAGCCCGCCCGCACCGCCATCACGAACATCATCCCGAAGTCATTCCCGTTCTGCCGTCCACACCAGCGTTGGGGATGGAACATGTTGCCGCGATCGAGGGTGTTGCACGTGGCGAGCCGATAGGCCGGGAGCGTCCGCTGCCCAATGTTGTCGAAGGTCGTGGTGAACATCACCCCAGTGTTCCGAGCGCCCCCCTGGTAGTGCAGCGCCTCCATCACGTCGTGCACCGAATCCGGACGGAACGTCACCCGATCTCCCCAGAGCTGGAGAGGATAGTCGGCCATGTGGTCGAGGATGTCCTGCCAGTGGACCCGACGGTCGGCGTCACAGTCCAGATGAGCGCTTGCCGCGATGATTTCTCGGTACAGGAATCGGATGGCGCCCAGGCTGAACATGTCGTTCTTCGCAAACCAGTCGGCCCCCTCATGGACGGACCCGTAGACCTCGTAGCGTCCATCAACCGGTTCCCCGATGTAGTCGTCGTAGAAATCCGCGACCTCTCGCATCAGCGGATACGCGGTCGCCCTCAGGAACTCGGTGTCCCGGCCGTACTTCCACTTCCAGACCATTGGCAGGATGGCGAACACGGCGTTCGTGGCCATGCAGCAGTCCTCGGCCCCCACCTTCCCTTCGCCAGTCGCCGGGGTGCCATGGGACGTGAACGAACCCTCGAACTCGACGCCCCGGCAGTTCGGCGGCATCCGAGCGGCGATCTCCGGGGAGACCCAGCGGTTGACGACGCGCTGGCGCCCCGTGGTCGCGGCGTAGTAGCGGATGGTCTCGATGTAGGGGTCGATGAGATCGATGTGGTTGGCGACGAAGGTACCGTAGTAGGGATTCTGGGCATTGTAGTTCATGCCCAGATTGCCGAACCACTTCATGTCATCGGCCCGGTTCCACGGACCCCAGTGACCCGGAGCCTTGCCCGGGCTGTTGTCGGCACCACTCCGGGCGGCCGAGCCCATCATGTAGAGGTGGTTGTACCAATACCGCTGGACCTCGTGCCCGAGGCGGACATGGGACCTGAGCCAGAACCGTCGCCACCAGGCCCGATTTTCCGCCTCCAGCCGGTCGAGGCCCTCAGGAGTCCGATCCCGTACACTGGCCAGGACACGTGTCAGTGGTGATGGCGCGTTCTTGGTGTGGTCGGCCTGGACGAAAAGACGCACGCAACCCCCGCCCGCCGGGACGGTGAAGGAGAGCATCGACTGGTTCGGGGACAGACGGATCGCCTCCGAAGACGCACCGATCACGCGGGCCGCTACCGCACCCTTCACATAAAACGGAGCGCCGTCGGCATTGGGCTCCTTCGTCACCCACGCCACGGATCCATCGACTCCCGAGTCGAGCGCCATGGAGACATTGCCGACGACCGAGAGTGTCGCCTTCACCCGGAGATCCATCCCGCCACCGGTGGACAGCTCCAACACGAATCCATTCGTCTCCGGGGCCAGGAAGGCCCGGACCCGGACGGGGGCACCCGCCAGGGTGCACTCGGTCCGGATTTCCGCGTGCCTCAGGTCCTGGGTCACCCGGTAATGCTCCCCGGACTCGGCACCTCCCACTGCCTCGAGGGTCAATCGGGCCAGGTTGAGGATGTGCTGCCTGTAGGGACCTGGGGCAGGATCGTCACCCGACCTCAATCCCACTGTGTCGTTCCCAGCGTGGAATCCGTTCTTTCCAAGGTAGTAGACCAAGGAGTGCCTGGTACCGCCGAGGTGAACCCCGAGGTCTCCGTTGCCCAGATACCCGCCCTTCATGAGGGTGCGACAGGTGGCATCGTCCCAAGGTTCTGAATAGCTTGATGACGCGTCATCGAGCAGGGAGGAAACCCGTTCCCAATCCGAGGCATCGACCTCGACTCCCGGAGTCGGCGGAACACCCCTGGGGGATTGGCCGAGGGCCACAGCAGTCGCGCCCCACAGTTCCGATGAGAGACACGCGGCGGTCCCGGACTGGCCAAGGACCTGGAGGAAGGTGCGGCGGTGCATAGGATTCAGTCCCAGGAGGATGTCGTCGCCAACGCCACGAGGCAGCAGAAAGGTAGGGTGGAGGGTGGATGGAACGGTCTGTGTTTTCGGTGCCGACGCACCGACGCTCATACCCATTCAGCAGGGGTCTAGACGGGCTCTGTATGGCCGGCCCTTCGCCTGGGCCACTCGGCTCTCGACCCCATCCCGCCATCAGCGGTTCCAACCCCGCAGTTCCAACCCCGCATTGCAGGCACACTGGGTCCAACCCTAGCCTCCCGCCCCGGATGTCCCGACCCAAGCCACCTTCGATGCGCACGCTGCTCGTGCTGGGTCGGGTGTCGAATCTCCCGACCGTCTGGACCAACGGCCTCGCTGGCTGGGGTCTCGGCGGAGGAGGACCCTCCATCCTGCCACTGATCCACGTTCTGATGGGCACGTCCTTGGTGTACATCGGCGGCATGTATCTGAACGACGCGTTCGATGCGGAGTTCGACCGCCAGTATCGGAAGTCACGGCCCATCCCAAGTGGGGCCATCCCAGAGTCGTGGGTCTGGCGGATCGGATTGGGGCTGCTGGGGTCGGGAACCGCGATCCTCGCTCTCCTGGGCTGGGCCTCGGCGATCCTCGCTCTGCTCCTCGCGTTCGCCGTGATTCTGTATGATGCGTCACACAAGGCCCTGTCGTTCTCCCCGGTCCTGATGGCGGCGTGCCGATTCCTTCTCTACCCGCTGGCGGCCTCGGCCGGGGTTCTGGGGGTCACCGGAGCCTCGATCTGGTCCGCCGTGGCTCTGGCTGGATGGATCATCGGCCTCAGCTATGTGGCAAAACGGGAAAGCACGACCGGAAACCTCCAACGCTGGCCACTCCTGGCGCTCGCTCTGCCGCTCCTATTCTCGGCGCTCTACAACGGCGGCGCCTACCGGCTCTACGGTTCGGCCGTCGGGTTCCTCGTGGCCGCCTGGGCCGTCTGGTGTCTCCGCCACACCCTGGGAACGGGCGGACGCAACCTCGGCCTGACCGTGTCAGGACTCCTCGCAGGGATCTGCCTGGTCGACTGGCTCGCCCTTCTCCCGACTCCCGGGCTTGCGGTCTGGTTCGTCCTCGGCTGGCTCGCATCGCTCCTGGCCCAGCGCTTTATTCCAGCCACGTAGGCCCTCGTCCATCGGCACGCCCCAGGAGGCCGTGCGCGAAGACAAACGGCTACCCGACACCCGGAGCCGTTGCGCCAAAAGGGGTGTTACCCGGGCCGACGCCTGGAGCGCTCTCCACCCCGGGCGGTGGAGCGAGACCCTGGAAGGCTGCGACACGGCCGCCCGGCCTCGTCCCCGCAATGGCGGGTTCCATTCGGCATCGGTTTTGCTAGGTTTTAGGAACCCGTTTATGCAGCCCATCCGATACCGCCTTTGGTCCCTCGCAGTCATGATGCTCCTGTCCTTCCCAATCCGGGGCTGGACCGAGGAGCTGTTCCCGGCGGGATCCCAGTGGCGGTATCTGAAGGGGACCGGCGAGCCTTCCGTCCCGGATCCCAAGGCCTGGAGGACCCCCGAGTTCAGCGACGCCACCTGGCCCCAGGGACCGGCGGCGTTCTACTACGGGGACCCCTTCACCGGCACCGAGATCACCGACATGCGGAACAGCTACACCACGCTGTTCCTTCGTCGGACCTTCAAGGCCGGCAATCCGAATGACTACCGGTCCCTGACGCTTCGGGCCGCCTGCGACGACGGGTTCATCGCCTGGATCAATGGCGTTGAGGTGGTCCGGTTCAACGTGCCAGCAGGGGAGCTCGGATTCACCGGAACGGCCTCCGGGGCGGTGAGCCCCGATCCGGCGGTCTTCGACGACTATCCGATCGCCACTCCCGCGTCTGTGCTCCGATCCGGGGACAACCTGATCGCCATCCAGGTCTTCAACGCCAACCTGACGAGCAGCGACCTGGTCTTCGATGCCGCACTCGAGGGCGAGATCGACCGATCGGCTCCAGTCGTCACCTCCGTGCTTCCCGCACCTGGATTCACCCTGCGGGAACTGCTGTCCTTCGAGGTCCAGTTCAGTGAGCCAGTGGCCGGGGTCGAGGCGGCCGATCTGCTGGTCGGCGGGGTCCCGGCAACGGGTCTGAGCCAGATCACCCCTGGTCAGTTTGTCTTCACCTTTCCCAAGGCCCCTGCCGGGACCGTCACTGTGGCTTTCCGATCCGACCACGGGATCACGGATCTCGCCAGCACCCCGCTCCCATTCGCCGGAGGATCCTGGACCTACACGATCGATCCCAACCTGAAAGCCGTCGGCGTCGTGCTGAACGAATTCCTTTCGGACAATGATGGTGGAATTCGCGACGAGGACGGCACGGACTCCGATTGGATTGAGATCTACAACTCCTCAAACCAGCCCGCCCCAATGTCGGGCTGGTCCCTGACTGACGACCCAACCCAGCTTCAGAAGTGGCCGTTTCCCAACGTCACGATCCAGCCTGGCGGCTATCTGCTGGTCTTTGCCTCCGAGAAGAACCGAACCAACGCAGCCCGCCCTCTGCACGCCAACTTCCGCCTCTCGAATGGCGGCGAGTTCCTGGCCTTGGTGAATCCGGAGGGCGCGATCGAATCAGGGTTCGTTCCGACCTATCCAGTCCAACGCCGGGGTGTGAGCTTTGGGCGTCCGCCAGGAGCGTTGAGCTCGGCTGGATATCTGAGCAAGCCGACGCCCCGCACCGCCAACGCGACCGGCGGACCCGGATTCGCACCGGAGATCGGGTTTTCCGAGCGCGGCCGGAATTTCATCGGGTCGATGCAGCTCAAACTGCAGCCCATCGAGTCCATCCCTGGGACGGTGATCCGCTACACCTTGGATGGATCCCTGCCGACCGAAGGCTCCACCGCCTACTCCGCTCCCATCGAGCTCACCTCCTCCCAGCAGATCCGAGCCCGGGCCTTCGTTCCCGGACTCCTGCCCGGCACACCGCGCAGCGAGATGTACTGCCGACTCGACGGAACGATTCCTACATTCACCTCGAACCTTCCGGTGATGGTCCTACACAACTTCGGGAAGGGGCGGCCCCCGGGAACCGGGCAACAGCCTGCCTACCTTCAGGTCTTCGAACCCCTGGGTGGAACCACTTCCCTGACGAACTTCCCAAGCCTCACCTCCCGGGTCGGGATCGGAGCGCGTGGATCCAGCACCTTGGGATACTCGAAGGTCAGCATGAACCTCGAATTGCGTGACGAGTTCGATGCCGATGACAACCGGGAGCTGCTGGGACTGCCATCCGACTCAGACTGGGTCCTCTACGCCCCCAACAACTTCGAACCCATCCTCATCCACAACCCCCTCGCCCATCAGCTGAGCCGCGACATCGGCCGCTATTCCTCAAGGACCCGGTTCGTCGAAGTGTACCTGGTGACCGACAGTGCGAATGGATCGATCCGGACCACCACCTACAACGGGATCTACGTCCTCGAGGAACGGGTCACGCGGAGTCCGGACCGGGTAGATGTCGACAAGCTCGAGCCAGAGAACACGACGGTCCCCACCGTCACCGGGGGATACCTGCTCAAAATCGATCGGGGTGGTCCGGGTGAAAGCGGCTTCTCTGGAGCGCGGCAAGGAATCATCTACGTCGATCCCTCGGAGGAGGAGATCCGCCTGCCCGAGCGGGCGGCCCAGCGGCAGTACCTGCAGAACTATTTCAACGCCTTCGAACCGGCACTCTATGGAGCCAACTGGAAGGATCCCACGAACGGGTATCGGGCGTTCATCGATGTGGGTGCCTGGGTGGACCACAACCTCCTGAATGTGCTGACCTTCAACGTCGATGCGCTGCGCCTGAGCACCTACTTCCACAAACCCAGGGAGGGAAAGCTCACCTTCGGCCCGCTGTGGGACTTCGACCGGGCGCTGAACTCGACGGATGGCCGTGATGCGGACCCCCGGGTCTGGGCCTCCACCGGCGGAACCGATTTCTTCAATGAGACGACCCAGATGTGGTGGGGGCGCCTCTTCACCGACATCGACTTCTATCAGGAATGGATCGATCGGTATCAGAGCCTGCGCCGCAGCCACTTCTCCACCACCAATCTCAATCGCCTCATCGACTCCCTCGCCAACGAGGTGCGGGCCGCCCAGCCGAGGGAACAGAACAAGTGGATGGTGATTCCGCGCGGCGGGTTCCATGGAGAGATTAATTCCCTGAAGGCATGGCTATCGAACCGGGTGACCTTCATGGATAGCCAGTTTGTGCGCCCACCGGTCTTCAGCGCGCCGGAAGGACGATTCGACGGGGAACTCGACGTCGCCCTCACGACCCCTGGAGCAGGGACGATTTACTACACCCTGGATGGAACCGATCCACGTCTTCCAGGCGGAGGGGTCTCCCGCAGCGCCATGGTCTATGGCGGGACACCGGTGCGGATCCGGGGCAACACCCGGTTCACCGCACGCGTCCTCAACGAGTCCCACACCGCTCGGACCGGCTCCTTCAATCCACCACTGGTCTCGAAGTGGTCCGGCCTCGTCCAGTCCACCTACTTCAACCGCATTCCCGCCCTGCTCCTGACCGAGATCCATTTCCATCCGGAGGATCCCCCCGCGGGATCGCTCTGGACGGCCGACCAGTTTGAGTTCCTCGAGCTACTGAATCCCTCCACCCAACCCGTGAACCTGGTCGGTATCCGAATCGAGGGGGGCATCGACTTTACCTTCACCACCGGCAGCCAAGTCACAACCCTTGCCCCGGGACAACGGGCGCTGCTGGTCCGCAATCGGGCCCTCTTCGAGTCGCGCTACCCCGGGGTCACCGGGATTGCAGGCGAATACACCGGCGCTCTCGCGAACTCCGGCAACACCCTCCGCATCATCGGCCGCAACGGGGAACCCATCAGCGAGGTCCGGTATTCCGACAACTGGGAGCCCCTGGCCGATGGGTTTGGATTCTCCCTGGTGCTACGCGACGAATCCGTTCCATCTGCGGACATCGGAACATCGGATCGCTGGCGTCTCAGCACGCGGTTCGGCGGTTCCCCAGGGACCTCAGATCCCACACCGACCCCAGTCCCGACGGTCCGGATCAACGAGGTGCTGGCCCACACCGATCCTCCGCTGGCGGATTCGATCGAACTTTTCAATGCCGGTTCGGTGCCGGCCGATATCGGAGGCTGGTGGCTCACGGACGATTTCCGTGAACCCAGGAAATTCCGGATTCCGAACGGAACCGTGGTCCCTCCCGGTGGATTTTGGGTCGTGACCGAAGAGTCCCTTCGTGTTGGTCCAACCGGCTTCTCTCTGAGCGCCCTGGGCGACAGCATCCACCTGTTTAGCGCCGATGCTGGCGGCACCCTCACGGGATATACCCAGGGCGGGGCCTTCGGGGCAACATTCAACGGCCAGAGCCTCGGGTGGCTCGGTAGCTCCGACGGTCGTGTCCATTCAGTACCGCAGGCCCAGCGGTCCCTCGGCCAACCGAATCCTCCACCGGCGGTTCCATCCCTCGTCGTCACAGAGATCCACTATGCCCCACCCGCCGTGCCACCCGTCGGAAGCCAGCTGGACGAGTTCATCGAGGTGCGGAACACGACACCTCTTCCCTTGCTCCTGGGAGACCCGGGACGTCCAGAACGTCGATGGCGCCTGAAGGGTGCCGTCGAATTCACCTTCCCATCCGCAGCCCTGCTTGGGCCCGGTGACTTTGGCGTGATTGTCTCATTCGATCCCACCATTGAGACAGGCCTCGCCACCGACTTCCGATCCAGGTTCGCGGTGCCCGCCGGAGTCCCGCTTTGGGGGCCTTGGACAGGCACCCTCGACAACGCTGGAGAAACTCTCGACGTCCAACAGTCCGACGAACCCATTCCGTCGCCCGCTGTGAACGCGGGCTTCATCCCTTGGGTCACCTGGGAGTCCGTGCGATATCGTCCGATTTCGCCATGGCCCTCGTTCGTCGAAGGCTCCGGCAACTCCCTCCAGCGCCTCCGGAGTCGCTCCTTCGCCAGCGAACCCGCCAATTGGGAGTCCGCTCCCCCGACGGCCGGACGCATCAACAACCCGGACGACACCCTCCAGGCTGTGACCGACCAGGACGGAGACCAGCTCCCAGACGCCTGGGAAGCAGCTCAAGGATTGGACCCCGGATCCGGCATCGGTGCCAACGGATCCCTGGGAGATCCCGACGAGGATGGGCGGACCAATCTCGACGAATACCTGGCGGGAACACATCCCAAGGATCCGTCGAGTCGGCTGGTGATCGAGGTCGCCACCGGGGATGCCGGCACGGAACTCACGATCCCGGCAATTCCCGGCCGCACTTATCGGGTCTGGGTACAGGACCGGCTGGGGGATTCCATATGGCTTCCCCTCGGTAGTCTCAGCGGACCCGGAACTCCGGGACCCCTCCGCTTCAGGGACCCGACCACCCAGACCTCAAGGTTCTACCAGATCTCCATCGCGTTGCCCTGAACTGGGCACGCGGAGGAAGAAGGGAAGACGGGGACTCACGCGGCGACGCGGAGCCGCGGAGAAAGAAGAGGCACAGGAACCGTTTCGGGTCGATCGATGAAGGGGCGGCCCGTCAACTTGGGCCATTGAGGTTCCGGATCAAAGGGCCGGACTCGCCGGGTCCCGCTGGAGAGAGCGATCCGAGGTTCGACCCGCGAAGAGGCGGCGCAGCCCTTGGGCGATGGCATAGATGATCAGCCACGGCATGAACCAGAGCAGCGCAAGGGCCCAGCTGAAGAAGAGGGCGCCCATGTGGCCCGCCCCCGTGTCGGGTCCCTCATGGACCAACGCACTCGCCACCGCCAGACCCCAACCGATCACCACGGTGACTCCAAAGACGGCCCACCACGGCATGAACCGGGGGCGAAACGCCCGCAGAATGAGGATGGCGATCGGCAACAGTCCAAACCCGAGGGCACAGATGAACTCAAGTGCGGTGCTTTTCATGCTTCTCCATGTCGAAGTCTCGGAGAGATCCTTGCGGTCCCTCCACTAAAACTCCCGGCAACTCTCACGACGATCCAGGGCCTCTGGCCACCGGTTTCATCCACGGGTGCCGTCATCATCCGAATGGATCTCCCGATCCTCTCCAATTCTTTCATTTCTCCCTCCGGGGCTCCGTGCATCCTTGTGAGCCTCCTCTTCGTCTCCTCGTTGTTGCAACGCATCACACCGCCTCCACCACTGGGATCACGACCTCCGCCGCAAGCCGTTGAAGCCACGCCTCGATCGCGTCGATCACAACATCCGGTGTCGATGTCCCCGCCGTCAGTCCCACCGTGACGGCCCCGAGGAACCATTCGGTCCGGAGTTCGGCAACGGTCTGGACCCGATGGACCCGCGCTCCATGCCGGGCACAGGTCTCAGCCAGCTGTCGGGTGTTGTTGCTGTGGGTGCCGCCGACCACCACTACGATATCACACCTCCTGGACAGCTCCTCCGCCGCGTCCTGACGCTGCTTGGTCGGCTGGCAGACCGTGTCGACAAAGCGGATTTCGGATTGCTGAAACCGCGATCGGAGCCGCTCCACCAAGAACCTAACCCTTTGGATCGGCTGGGTGGTCTGCGACGCCACACCGAACCGGTCCCGTGGCTCGAGACGGTCGATGTCTGCCTCCTCCAGAATCACGTCATGGGCATCGAGATCTCCGGTCAGACCCCGGACTTCGACATGATCCCTCTGGCCGATGATCACCGGATGGTAGCCGGCCCGGACCAGTGCCAGAACCCGTTCATGGGCGAATCGGACCAAGGGACAGGTCGCCTCGATCACCCGATGCCCACGGCCGGCGATGGTCGCGCGTTGACGATCCGAGGTCCCGTGGGCGGTGATCATCACGGTCGGGGTCTGGACATCCGACAGCCGCGGTTCAATCCGGACACCGCGTTGGCGGAGGTCTAGGAGGACCGTCTCGTTGTGGACCAGGTTCCCGAGGACCGTCAGTGGCCCTTCCGCAGCGGTCTCGTGAGCGAGAGCCAGGGCGTCCCGGACACCGAAACACATACCGAGATGGGTCGCTTTGAGGATTCTCATGCTTTGTATTGCAAAGTTTTGGGCAGCAGCGTGGATCGAGCGGGAGTAGCGTGGAGATCGACCGCGTTCAGGCGTCGGCCTGTCGGGTCTGGGCGACGATCTGGGCGAGGAGGCCGACGTAGTCCTGGAACGCCTTCCTACCGGCCTGGGTTAGTGAGTAGCTGGTGCTGGGGCGACCGCCCTCGAGGGATTTGGTCACGGCAACGTAGCCCGCCTCATGGAGGGTGCGTAGGTGGGCCGTGGCATTGCCATCGGTCATGCGCAGGGTGTCACGGAGCTCCGTGTAGAGCAGCGACGGGGAGGCGGCGAGGAGCGACATGATCGCTAGGCGCCCCTTCTCATGGATCGTGCGATCCAGCTGAAGGAAGGGTTCCGGATTCACGCGGCGGGGTTCCGTGTCTCGGTGATGGCGAGGTATAGCCCGTAGGCCAGATGGAAGCCGCCGAAGGTAGCGGCCATCACCAGATGGGCCCCCGTCAACGGTAGCGCCTTCCCGCTGAATGGCCCCAGATGGATCAGCGCCGGCAGGATGCATCCGGTCGCGACAAAGATCCATCCGAGCCGTCTCATCCCACGGGGGACAAAGAATCCCGCGGCATGGATGGCACACCCATAGAGCACCATCCAGATCGACGGAAGCCACCAGGCTAGGTCCGAGAGGGACCCTGTCAGACCGGATTTTCCCGGGGACAGGGCCAACAGGCCTAGGACCAGGCCCGCCACCAACGGGGGCAGAATCGCCTCCGCCACCCGACGAGTCGGCGGGGACCAGAAGGCCTCACGGTCCCCCAGCGCCTGACGGCGGACGATGAGCAGGCTCACCGCCGAAACCAAAACCGCTGTGGCCATCCAAAACCCAACAAACCCATCGACGGATCCCAGGCCCAGAAACCATCCAACCGCCCCCGCGACCAACCCGAGTCCACCCGTCGTCAACGACACCGGAGCCAAGGCCCGTCGATACAGGGCCGACCGCTCCATCAGAGTCCGTATCACCCGGAGATTCTCCGCCGCCACCATGTCGTCCATGCTTCTACTTTGCGTTGCAAAGCTTGCGGCGTCAAGAAGCTGGGGTCGTGTGGAAGGCGCGAGCCTCAGACGAAGGGGCAGTGCCCGGCATCACTGGGTGCGACAGCACCCACCCCGATAGCAACCTGGTCCCCCAGGTTCCCATCTCAACCCGCCGCGCCATTGCAAACCCACAGCAGCAAACGGTCTCCTCTCCACCCCTAGCCAACACTCTCCAAAAAACCTCTTCCCCCTCCGCGTCTCCGTGCCTCCGCATGAGTCTCTTTTGTTTCAGAGAGATCCAAAATTCCCCGTGCGGTCCGGGCCCGATCCCGGTCCAATCCATCCTGAACATACCATGAGCGCCGTCGCCGTCTTCGCCCCCATCGTCATCGCCTCCTGGCCCGCCCTCGGGGCCGCCGTCGCCTCCGCCGCCACATCACTCGGCTTCTCCATGGTCGACCAGGCTGTCGCCAACGCGAACCAATCCCAGAACACCGACAGCGTACAACGTGTCGATCTGGAGATCCCGGGTAGCGAGGTCGTGCTCGAGACGCTTGGACGCGACCAGCGGATACGACTGGTACGGGATGGGGTCGAGGCCCTATTCGCCCGCGATTCGCGCGGTCGTGCTTCGGTCTGCGTCACCGGTGAAGGCTATTCCGAGGAGGTCCTGCGCCAGGTCGGCGAGGAGCTCAGCGGACGCATGGTTCAGCACTACGTCCTCCAGAAATTGAAGTCGGAACTCGATTCACGGGGCATGAACCTCGTCGAGGAGACGGTCGGCGAAGACCAGTCGATCCGACTCCGCGTGCGACACTGGCAAAATTGATCCGGAGCCACCGGGAACCCATCCGTCCTTCCATGAACGTCCGCGAATACGAGATCACGATCGGCCCCACCGGCGAGGTGGAACTCCACATCGACGGAATCAAGGGCAAAGGGTGCCTCGAAGTGGTGAAGCTGTTCGAGTCCCTTGTCGGCGAGGTTCGGGAAGTGCGGCACACCTCGTCGTTCTACGAACCGGACGACGACGTGGTGATCCGGAACCAGCAGCATCACTGAACGCCGGCTGGGTTCCCATGGACTCCAGCGACTCCAGCTACTATCCGCCCCGGGCCGGACGGGGACGGATGTCAGCGGCATCGGGCGTCCGCTTCGAGCGGCTGAAGAACCGCTTCGGGCACGTCATGCGACGGCTGCCGAGCCCGCCTTCCATCGGCATCCTGTCGTTCAGGGACGGGGTTCTTTCCGTCTTCCTGCCAGGATATGCCTATGTGGCGATGGGGCGATGGCAGATCGGACTCATCATGGCTGGGGTCTGGATCCTTGCCCTGGTGCTGCTCCTGGTCTTTCTCGCGAATCCCGTCATCCGGGCGTGGTGTCTCGGCACCCTGGCGTCCACTCATACCAGCGGTCTGGCGCTGGCCATTCTTCGTACGCGAGAACTCGATCCGGACCTTCCCTCGCCGACACTGGCTCATCGGATCGGATTCCCCCTCGCCCTCTGGGCGATTGCCGCTGCGGTCGTGTATTGGCCTCTGGATGGATTCCTCAATGATACCTTCGCCCGGGTCGTGCTGGTCGACGGGCAGCACATCATCGTGAACCCGAGGGTTGAACCCGAGGATCTTGTCCGCGGGGACACCATTCTCTATCGCTCGGAGGGGAACCGACGGGGGGGAGGGGAGATGCAGGTCCTGATGCGGGGCGGCCTGTACTGGGGCGTCGTAATCGGCCTCCCCGGGGATCGGATCCAATTCAGAACCAACGGCATGGAGGTGGCTGGGCGAACGAGACCCCTAGAGGCGTACATGCCCACGACGGGGTCGGCGGCCGTCCCAGGGGACACCTGGTTCGCGTGGCCTCGGATGCTCCAGCGGGCGGCAGGGGGAGCCTCACCCGACGTCATCACCCAAGCGTTTCTCGACCAGGCGCAGATCACCCGGGCAGAGTTCGTGGGCCGCCCCTACCGGAGGTGGTTCTTCCGGCGTCAGGACACCCCATGAGTCGTTTCGGCAATCTTGAGTTCGAATCGTACGAACAGCCTCGCAACGGGGCCGAGTCGGAATCGAGGGATGGTGCCTACTGGATGGCCTCGGCCCAGACGGCTTACCAGTCGATGGACTTCGAGCTCGCCCTGCGCCACTACTCCCGCGTCCTCGAGTTCGATCCCGCATCCATTCCGGCTTGGACCGGCCAGGTCCGGGTTCTGATCGAACTGGGGGAGTATCGCGAGGCCCGGATCTGGGCCGACAAGGCCTTGGAACGTTTCCCGACCGCGCCGGAACTGTTGGCGGCGAAGGCGGTGGCCTTGGGAAGACTCGGCGATCTCGACCCGGCCCTGGCGTTCTCGGATGCCAGCCTCGAGGAGCGGGGCGACAGCGCGTACATCTGGCTCGCCCGGGGCGATGTGTTGCTCGCCCGCAAGGAGCGTCGGGCGGACTACTGCTTCGAGAAGGCCTGCGCCCTGGATCCTGCGGGGTGGTGGGTGCAGTGGCTTGCAGCCCGGATCCGGCACCACTACGGACAGTTCGCCGCCGCCCTCAAGCTCGCCCAGCAGGCCGCTGCCGCGGACCCCGGAAACTGGGTCGTATGGCTGCTCTGCGGGGATTGCGAGGCCGCGCTCGGTTTTGCTGGAAATGCCCGTCGCTCCTACCAACAGGTCGCCGACCTCAACCCAGAGTACCGCGCAATCGGGGAGCGGATCCATCAGCTGGACCGACGCGGGATCTTCGCTCGCATCACCGGCTGGTTCCGACAGGGACTCCACTCCTGAACCCGAGAGCACCGGCACCCCTACCCTTCAATGGATATCCACCCCTACCTCGATCGGCTGCTCAACCGGGCCTACGAACAGCGGGCATCCGACCTCCACCTGGTAGTCGGGGTCCCACCCGCCTTCCGCATCACCGGTGAGATCGTGCTCGCAGACGCGGATGCCTTGTCGGAGGAGGACAGCCAGGCGATGGCGGATTCCCTCCTGAATGAGCTCCAGCGTCGGAAGCTGGATCACGACTGGGAGCTCTGCATCTCGGTCCGTCATCCGGTGGCTGGCAGGATTCGTGTCACATTCTATCGGCGGAACGGCATCACGGAGATCAGCGCCCGCTTTTGTGGCGATCGGATCGCAAGCCGCGAGGAGCTGATGCTGCCGGCACGGATCGACGACTTTGCGCGGCGTCCGAACGGACTGTTCCTCGTGACCGGTCCGACCGGTGCCGGAAAGACGACAACGCTCAACTACATGATCGACCTGATCAACCGGGAGCGTCGATGCAAGATCCTCACCATCGAGGATCCGATCGAGTTCGTGCACCCGAACGATCGGGCCATCATCGTGCAGCAGGAGGTTTTGACCGATGTCCGCTCATTCAACCGGGCGCTGATTCACGCGTTGCGTCAGGATCCCGACGTTATCTGCGTCGGCGAAATGCGGGATCACGAGGCCATTGCAACGGCCCTGACCGCGGCGGAGACGGGACATCTGGTTCTGGCGACGCTCCACGCCCCCAGTGTGGGCCACGCCATCGAGCGCATTGTGGGCATCTTCGAGGGCAACGCCCAGAAGCAGGTGATTCTTCAGCTCTCGAACAGCCTCCAGGGCATCATCGCCCAGGAACTCCTTCCGAGTCTGGACCGGACCCGTCGAGTGCTCGCCTACGAGCTGTTGCTAGCGACCAACGCCGTCCGAACCGTGATCCGCGAGAACCAGATCCATCAGCTCAACAACATCATGCAAACCGGGGCCCGGGACGGCATGGTTCTCATGGATAACTGCCTCCATGACCTCTACTCGAAGTGCCTCATCAGCTACGACACCGCAGTGAGCCGGGCCCGGAACACCGAGCGGTTCCGGAAAGATGGGGAATAGGATCCCGGGGTAGGATTCTACCACTCGATCAAAGCGGCGCCCCAAGTGAGTCCGGCACCGAAGACGACGAGAAGGACGAGGTCGCCCGACTTGATCCGGCCCTGGGACAAGGCTTCGTCGAGCGCGATGGCCACACTGGCGGCGGAGGTATTGCCGTAGCGGTCCACATTGACGTAAAGCTGGTCCTCACGGGCGCCCAGCCGGTCGGCAACGGCCGACATGATGCGTTGATTGGCCTGATGCGGAATGATGCAGGCGAGCTGATCCACCGTGACCCCGCAGCGTCCGAGGACCTCCTGGGCGGCGGACACCATCGCGTTGACCGCATTCTTGAAGGTCTCCTTCCCGTCCATCCGGAGGAAATGGAGCTTCTTCGAGACGGAATCGACCGTCGCAGGACAAGCGCTGCCGCCTCCAGGTACCTGCAGCAGCTCGGACTTTCCACCATCGGAGCCCAGACAGGTCATCAGCAGCCCATGGGAGCCCGGCCGGTGCTGGAGCACCGCCGCCCCAGCACCATCACCGAACAGCACGCACGTGTTGCGGTCGGTCCAGTCGACGAAGGCCGACATCTTCTCGGCACCGATGATCAAAACGGTGTTGTAGGTATGGGACGCGACGAATTGGCTGCCCACCTCGAGCGCATAGACAAATCCGCTACACGCAGCCTCGAGATCGAACGCAGCAGCTCGTGTAGCGCCGATGCGGTCCTGGACGATGCAGGCTGTGCTGGGGAAGAGTCGATCCGGGGTGATCGTGGCGACGATGATCAGGTCGATCTGATCCGCAGTGACGCCCGCCTTGGTCATCGCCCTCTTGGCGGCTTCGACAGCCATGTCGGACGTGGCTTCGTTCTCCGCGGCCAGACGCCGTTCCCGGATCCCGGTCCGGGTGGTGATCCAGTCATTTGAAGTCTCGACCATCCGCTCGAGGTCCGCATTGCTGAGGATCCGTTGCGGGACGTAGGCGCCGACTCCGGTGATCGAGACCGTCCTGGGTGGAGGACGCTGGGGAAGCGAGGGGCGGGAAGTCGGCATGAAACGGCTGGGACGCCGGCCGGGATGTAACCACCAATTCCCCGGTGGCGACAACCTGTACGCTTGGGATTCTAGACCTCCGCCCCGGCCGCACTCATGGCCGCAGCCACCTCGCGTTCAATCTCCCCGCTGAGGTTGCCTAACACGGCCTTAGACCCCTGCAGGATGGCGTGCTTGAGCGCCTCACGACGCGCCGAACCGTGGATCTTGATGACCGTGCGATGCAGTCCAAGGATCGGAGCTCCCCCATAGGTCTCGGGATTCAACCGGGCCTTGATCCGTCGCAGGCCGCCCGAGGCGAGCAGAGCCCCCAGCTTCCGCAGCAGGCTCGGGTGCTCGAGCAGTTCGGCGCGCATCAGATGGCCCACGGTCTTCCCAAGGCCCTCGGAGGTCTTCAGGACGAGATTGCCAACAAAGCCATCACAGACCGCCACATCGACGCCATCGGTGAAAAGGTCAAAACCCTCGCAATACCCGATCGAATTGAGGGAGGTCTTGCGGATGAGGTCGACCGCGTTCCGGGTGAGGTCAGTGCCTTTCGACAACTCCGATCCATTGCTCAGAACCCCGACGCGGGGCTTCTGGATCCCCAGCATGGCCTTGGAATAGACCGAGCCCATGACCGCAAACTGCAGGAGGATCTCCGGCGTGCACTCGGGGTTCGCACCACCATCCAGGAGCACGAAGGCCCCCGTCCGGGACGGCATGATGCAGGCGAGGGAGGGGCGCTTGATCCCATCCAGCCGGCCAAGCCGGAACGAGGCACCGGCAACGAGGGCACCGGTATTGCCGGAGGAGATGGCGGCATCTGCCTTGCCGTCGCTGACCAGAGTCAGGGCCTGGTTCAGGGAGGAGTTCTTCTTGCGACGGACGGCAGAGGCCGGGTCGTCCTCCATGGTGAGGACCTCGGAGGCATCAAAGAATTCAACCCGGGGGTCCTTCAGGCCAACCTGGTCGGCGAGCGGGCGCACCTCTGACTCCCGACCCACGACATAGATGGTCTTCAGGGTGGGTTCTGCGGCGAGGCCCAGCCGGATGCCGTGCAGGAGTTCGGCCGGCCCGTGGTCGCCGCCCATGACGTCGACGGCAAGACGCATAAAAGCAGTCAGGCGCCGGACCCCTCTCGGGGCTCCGGCGCCTGGGACTCACACATCAGGCCGCGGCCTTGACGGTCACCACCTGGCGACCGTTGTAGTAGCCGCAGGAGGGGCAGACCCGGTGGGTGATGTGGGGGGCGGCGCACTGGGCGCAGGGGGTGAGCTGCGGCAGCTTGAGGACGGAATTGTAGGCCCGGCGCATGCGCTGGCGGCTTCGGGACGGTTTGCGTTTAGGGACGCCCATGATGGATTGTGGTTACAGTTTCAACTTGTCCAGCGCGGCCCAAGGTGACGGACCATCAGATGGCGACCCCTCGAGATGCGAATCGCGAGCCGACGCCGTTTGCGACAGCCCGCGACAGTCTGGTCTGCACAGCGGATTTGCTGGCAGGGCAAGATAGAAGTCCTCGCGCAGTAGGGGAGTCAAGTCTGCAAAGTCACCCTCGATCGGCACCGCCTCCTCACCCTGGAGCGGTGCAAGGGCGGCCAGTTCCGGGATTTCAACAGGGAGACGGAAGGGTTTGAGGCATCGGGAGCACTCACAGGCAACCGAGGTAGCCAGGGATCCCGTGACCAAAAGTCCGTCGGGCTGACGCTCGACATCCAGCTCATACCGAAGCGGCTCATCGAACCGGATTAGCTCGTCCCGATACTCCATTCCGTAGGCCGCGACCGGAAGTTCCCCCTCCAAGTGGGCCGGCTCCTCGGCAAGCAGACGCAGGTTCACCAAGACTGGCATGCACGGAGTATCTGTCCGACCTCCGATCTCCGCAATGGCGCACCGATTGATGACCCAGGGGTGGATCCCCCGCCGGAGATACTTCCAATCTGTCACGATCCCTTCGATCGTCTCGCAAGCGGATGGACGCCTCGTCGACAGGCGTCGGAGCAGTAGAGGACCCGATCCCAGTCCCGCTCCCATTTCTTGCGCCAGACGAACGGACGACCGCAGGCGGAGCAGATCTTGGAGGGAAGCTGGGACTTCTTCATGGATTCAGGACCCTTCCTGCAGGAAAGCGATCAAATCCCGAAGTTGATCCGGCGTCCGCCCCGCCTCCAGACCCTCCGGCATCAACGACAGTCCGCTGGTAGCCATCCTTGCCATGTCCTTCCGGGGAACAACCAGCCTGATTCCCCCGGCCTGCAACAAGGTGACCGCCTCGGACGTCTCACCGCCCAGAAGTCCCACCTGGCTTTCCCCATCCCGGGTCTCGATCTCCACCGCAACAAACCCCGGGTTGATGGCCATGTTGGGGTCCAGGATGTTTGACAGCAGATCCTCGACGCTGCGATGCGCAACCCCGGTGAGGTCGGGTCCAACACGGTGCCCGATTCCGCCCGCCACATGACACCGGGAGCAGGATTCCTCGAAGAGCGCACGCCCGCGCCTGGGATCACCGACGGCCGGGAGCTTGGCCATCCAATCCGTCACTAGGGCTTTCCGGTTGCTGTATTCCTCATCCCCCATGAAGGCGGCTGCCCGACGGCGGATGTCCGGCGTCCCTCCCCGCAAAAGGCGTCGTCGTTGCTCGAGATCGAGGTTCAGCTCACCGATTCCGATCTGTCCGACCTCGAGGGCCGTTAGAAGTGCGTCATGGTAGGCTCGACGTCCTAGCAGAAGCTCCAATACCGCAGTGCGGAGGCCAGGGCTCACACTCCGCCAGCGGGACACGAGGACGGCTCCGAGGTCTGAGTCCCTGAACGCGCCCAGTACGACCAGGGCTCCCCGCTGGAGTTCCACGGGCTCGCGGGCATCGAGGAGTCGCACCAGGGCGTTAGTGACCGTTCCCGGTTCGCCGAGCCCCAGCAAGGGCAGCAACGCCTCGCGGGCCGCGAGCGGCTGTTCGGGATCGGTCACGGTCTGGATGGCCCGGGTCAACGCTGAGCGTTGGGATTCGTTCTCTGGGAGTCCGAGGGCCCGGGTGAGACGCCAGAGCGCATCCATCTCGATGGGATCCGCCGAGGCACTCCGTTCGTTGATCTCAAGCCGGAGGGACTCCGGCACCGTCACCTTGGAACCGCTGCGTGCGACGCCTTCAGCCAGACCCTGCCACGCTGCGTGCCGAACAGGGACAGGCGTCAGATCCACGGCCGCACGAATCCACCACACAACGTCGTCGTCTCGATCCCGGGATCCGGTGCGTGCTCCTAGAAGGGCGGAGAGTTCCCGGAGGACCTCCTGGACTCCCCGGTCACCTCCCGTCGCAGCCTTCAAACCCAGGAACTCCTTGAGGACCCCGACACCTTGGGATGGCGGGATGGATGCGATCACCGCAAGACGCGACCACCGGTGGTTCCGGTCCTCGGCAAGAATCCGGGCGAGCACTTCCGTCGCCTTGGCCTCATCGACACGGCCCAGAACCTGGGCCAGCACAAACCGGACGCGCGGGGAGGGATCCAGGACCCAGGACCTTGACTCAGCGGACCAGAACTTCCTTTGAATCGTTTTCCAAAGCTCCGTACTGCCGAGGTGGTCCCCTGCCAGTAGCAGCGCCTGCTCACGAACCCCCGGCAACGCATCATCGAGTGCATCCCGGATCTCGGCCTCGCGAAGCCCTCCCAATCCCTCCAAGGTCCTCAAGGCTTGGGCCCTCGACTCCGGAATCGCCGCACGATGGGCCAACTCTCGGAGCCGGGGGATTGCATTCGTCGCACGACGTTCCACCAGGAGCCGCTGTGCGGTGGAGCGTTGCCACCCGTTGGTTTGTTCAAGCCAGGCGAGACACTCCTCGTCGCGAGGCGCCTTCGTAGCCACGGGTTGCGGTGGCAATCCCGACTTCGGGAACACCCGATAGATCCGACCCCGATTCTCTCCGGCACGAATGTCCAGGGTCTTCCGGAGCTTCTCCGGAATGTAGTCCGGGTGCTCGATCACATCCCGCTGCATATCCAGAATGTAGAGAGCTCCATCGGGGCCGATCTCGAAGGCAACGGGGCGGAATGCCGGATCCCTGCTGGCGAGGAACTCCCGTGTCTGCTCGTCCGGCGCCCGGCTCGCCTTGAAGACCGGCCCATCCGGATGGATCACATCACGGTGAACGAGGTTTCCTACGACGTCTCCGACCAGAACGGATCCCCGAAGGTCAGCCGGAAACACCCCAGAGTCGATGTAACCCATGCCCCCCGCCGCGCTGAAATGACCTGCCTGTTCCGGATGATTCGGCCGGGTCATCGCGGTAGAGATGGGATAGATCCGGCTCATCTCCTCGTGGTCCGAGATCGAGGCCGTGATGGATACCGGTGGGAAGCCAGGATGACGCCGCGTGACATCGAGGGGGAGGAACCGGTGCTGGATATGGCTGATGTTGTAGGGAGTGAACGCTCGACCGAACCCATCGAACACGAGTCCGAATCCGCCCCCAGTGTTCCCGGTGAGAGCCACCTGCCCCGTCCATGGATCGAAGGTGAAGTCATGGTCCCCTAGCGGCGTCACCACATCCGGGATCCGAGGCGAACGAACTGACCCACCGCTGCCTCCATTGGCGACGTGGAAACGGTTATCGAGACCGTACCGGAGCCCACTGGCGAGGCTGTCCGAGATGCCTCTCTTCAACCCGGTCAGAACCACCTCCCGTCGATCCGCGACGCCGTCTCCATCCGAATCCTGCAGCCAGAGGATGTCGGGAGGCGCGACAACAAGAAGACCTCCCCGCCATGGGGCCACGCTAGTGACGTAACTCAGGTCCCCAGCGAAGACCGTCGAACGATCCGCCTTGCCGTCCCCATCGGTGTCGACCAGGCGTCGGACCGCACTTCCGGTCTTTCCATCCGGACCGGCTCCATAGGGATAGTCGCGACACTCACCGACGTACGCGGCTCCAGTCTCGTCCCAGGCGATCGCAACGGGGTCCAGGACGTCCGGCTCCGCAGCCCAGAGTCGAACCTCGAGCCGGGGATCCACCATGATCTGTCCCAGGGAGTCCTCGGGAGAAAGTGCTGCCTCAACGGGAAGGAAGGTCAGCAGGATGAGGAAGCGCGCCAGACGCATGAGGAGACCGTACCATCGGTCTCCAAACAGGGAAGGGTCTGAACCGGAGAGGCCCGGAGCCCCCGATCAAGGGCCGCGAATCGGGCCGATTGCGGCGTACTTACTGCCCGGCGGCTCCGCCACCGATGCCGGAGAAGGCCACGAACAGAAGAGCAAGGATCACGATGACCAAGACAGCACCGACCGCGAGGAAGATCTTGTTGGTATTGTTCGTCTTCTTCCCAAAGGCGGCACCCTTGGAGGACGAAGTAGCGGCGGGTTCGGCACCGATCTTGACCGCCGGACGGGGCTGGTCGGTTTGCTTTTTGCCGGTCTCATACCGCAGCTCGACCTGGCCGAGACGCAGCGTCTGCCCCGGGCGCAACGTCGCCTCCTTCTCAGCCGCCAGCTGTGCATCGTTGATGAACGATCCGTTCGTGGATCCGAGGTCCTTAATGACGATCTCGTCGCCCTTGGCCCAAAGCTCACAGTGGCGGCTCGAGACACTCGGCTCCGGAATGCAGAAGGTGTTCTCCTCGAGACGCCCCAGCGTTCCCTTCTCGGTCTTCACGTCGAAGACCCGATCCGTGAAGCCAGCGGTGATGCAAACCAGTTTTGGCATAAGCGAGGTCGTCTCCGTGTGTACCGGTTGACGGAACCACCCGTCAAACGCTTTCCCCCTGTATGGATGTAGTCATACGGCGGACATCGGAGGGGCCGGCTGAACGTCAACCCGCTCAGCCGTGGCGGACAACCATGGCGCGAAACTCATCGAACAGCGGGGTGGAATCATGTGGCCCAGGTGCGGCCTCAGGATGGTACTGAACGCAGAAGATCGGGCGCTTCTTGTGACGCAGCCCCTCGACGGTTCGATCGTTGAGGTTGATGCGATTGACCGCGACATCGCCCGGCAACGATTCCGCATCGACGGCAAAGCCGTGGTTCTGGGAGGTGATCTCAACCCGGCCGGTCTCAAGATCCTTGACCGGCTGATTGCCGCCACGGTGGCCGAACTTCAGCTTGAACGTCCGCCCACCGAGGGCCTGTCCCAAGATCTGGTGGCCCAGACAGATCCCGAAGATGGGAATCCCATGATCGACCAGCTCCTTGACCTCCCGGACGATGCCACCCAGGGCTGCGGGATCCCCTGGGCCGTTTGAAAGGAAGATTCCGCGGGGCTTGTGCTTCAGCGCCTCACGCGCTGGCGTGTGCGCCGGCACGACCTGGATTCGAAACCCCTTCTGCCGCAGGCGCCGGAGGATGTTGTACTTCATCCCAAAATCGTAGGCGACGATCGGGACATCGGCGGGTGGCAATGGTTTCCGCAGACTCCGGGGATTGGGCGTCGTGTTGTCCTGGGTGAGTTCGAAGGCTCCTGAATCGCGGTCCTCAGAATCCCAGAGGAACGGTTCCTTGTGGGTCACCTCGGACACGTAGTCACGTCCCGCCATGCCGCCCCAGGAACGGGCCCGGGAGAGTGCGTCCTCCACCGCGAGACCCTCGGTGGAAAGACAGCCGGAAAGCGCACCGCGAACCCTCAGCTTCTTGGTGAGTGCCCGGGTATCGATGCCCTGGATTCCTGGGATGCCGTGCCGTTCCAGATAGTCTGCCAGCGACCAGTCCGCGCGCCAGTTGCTGACGACGGGCGACAGTTCCCGAATGACAAACCCAGAGGCATGGGGAGCCCAGGACTCCACATCCTGCTGGTTGACCCCGTAATTCCCGATCAACGGGTACGTCATTGTGACGATCTGCCCCTTGTAGGAGGGATCGGTGAGGATCTCCTGATAGCCGGTCATCGAGGTGTTGAAACACACCTCACCGGCCACCGTGGTGCGGCTGCCGAATGCCTGACCTTCAAAAACAGATCCGTCTTCCAGAGCGAGGATGGCCTTCATTCGCGGTCGCGCGGCGGGCGTCTTGCCTTCAGCGCGGGCGCAGTGTGCTCACGCCGCCGGGCGGTGCAACAGGAACCTCAGACAGGAACCACCGGCCTGGAATCTCCCGGACGGGCAGGAGGATATCAGTGACCCGACTTCAGCCCCTCGACCACGAATAGGTCGGTCAGGATCCGCCAGTTGAAATAGACGTATCCCTCGCCCCCGTGGGTCATTGCCACCGCAGGCTCACCGCCCAGGCTTCCCGACAGGTCTGTCGGATAGATCTCCCTCATGGGTTCGAGTCTCTCCGTCGCAAGGTCATACCGGAAGACCTTCACCGGAGAGGTGCCATCATAAACATACAAGCCCTTGCTGTCGGGGGACCAGCCCGCGACCTGGTAGTCTCGGATGGCGGGTAACGGACGTGACTGCCCCTCGTCAAGCGGCCAGACGCGACGTTCGCCACGCAGCACCCCGACGACCAGCCGGCCATCCGGGGATACCGGAACACCAAAATAGGTCGGTGGACTGACACCCTCAGGGGTGATGGCCACGGGATCCTTGGCTCCTTCGGTATCGAGGAGGTAGTAGCGCAGCCCGTTGGTGCCGACGCGTCCATGCACGACAAGGTTCCTGTTGTCCGGAAGCCACGACGCGGCCGAGAGATCGAGGTTCGTTACGGAGAGGGTCCGCCCCGTCCCGGCCCCGGTGGGCATCAGGATCAGCCTGGACGGATCATAGGCGCTGGCGAACACCCAGTTCCCATCCGGAGAGATGGCGTGGCCGAATCCTGGACCGAGGCGAACAGACTGACTGCCGTCGGAACGGATCAGATACGTGGAGTAGCTGTTCCCGGCGCCTTCGCCGAAGAAGATCACCAGGAAGCGGCTGCCATCCTCGGAGACTCCCCGCAGCATGCAGCGGCCCATGGTGGTGAGGTTCCGCTCGTGGGTCTCCGGTGGGACCAGCCCGATGATCTCCTGCAGCTCGAACTGCCGCGTCATGAGCAGACGCCCGTCCTTGAAGATGTCATGGAGGGTCATATTGACCGACGTGTTCAGGATGGCCCTCTCCTCCCCCTTCACCGTCACCGCCCGAAGACTCTGGATCTCGCCGTGGCTGATCGCGGTGAACCAGATCTCCTTGCCGTCCGGATGCCAGGCCAACCCGTCGATCTGGGCGTACTCCCCGGTTAGGTTCCGGAACTCGCCCTGACGATTCACAAGCCGGATCCTCCCACGGCTGTCCTTGGGAACCGGATGGTCCGAAAAGGCGATCCAGTCACCCTTGGGGGAGACGCGCGGATGACCGAACGTTCCAGAGGTCTCCGCCAACTGAAGCCCCCCTCCCTGGGTGGGATGCTGCTCGAGACGCCAGCGCCCACCGGCCTTGCGCACCACCACGTACTGTTCGCCATCGGGATACCAGTCGGCGTCCTTGACCTCAGTGAGCACCTCTCGCGGAGTCCCTCCAGCAAGCGACACCCGGGCCAAGGTGCCCAGACCCGAGAACCATCCGACCCCGACCCGGTTGAGAAGGATGGCCATCTCCCCCTTCGAGGAGACCGCCAGAATGTCGGCGTTCGTATAGCCGAGGGTCCGAGCCTCAGGGGTACCCGGTCGGGACGAGAACACCTCGATGGGCTTCATGTTCCACCGCGCGCCGTAGACGACATTCTCGCCGTCGGGAGCAAACCGGGCGTTCATGACGGTTCCCCGACCAAAGGTCACCTGGCGGAACTCCGGCTGTGGATCCACCGAATCCACCATCAACAGCCGGGCCATCAGGAGAATCAGCAGCGAAGCCGCAAACGGGATCCACCATTTGGGTAACAGGGACTTGGGTTCGGTGATGATCCGTCGATAGCCGCTCTGCTGGGATAATCCCTCGAGGGCGAAGGCCAGATCGCTAGCCGACTGGAACCGATGCTCGGGACGTTTCTCAAGGCAGCGGTTGACCACACGGTCCAGCCCAGGGGGCAGGTTCGGGGTCAGCTCGATCAGGTCGGGTGGCTCCTCCCGGAGCACCGCCGTCATGGTCTCGGCACTGGTGGGCCGGCGGAATGCCCGCTGTCCCGAGATCATCTCATAAAGGATAGCGCCGAACGCGAAGAGATCGGACCGGTGGTCCGCCTCACGTCCTGTCACCTGCTCGGGTGACATATAGCAGGGGGTGCCGAGCACCATACCGCTCTCCGTAGGCGACTGGATCGCCGCTCGTGAGCCAGAATCGGTCAGGGAATCCACCCCACCGTCGGGCCGGCGCGGCCGGAACCCGCGGCCGGTCACCTGACGCAGCTTGGCAAGACCGAAGTCGAGGATCTTCACCCGGCCATCCTCGGTGATGTAGATATTTTCGGGCTTCAGGTCGCGATGCACCACCCCCCGGGAATGGGCCTCCGCGAGACCCGAGGCGATCTGGAGTGCGTATTCCAGGGCACGTCGCATCGGCAGGTTTCCCTGGTGGAGCTCCTCCCGCAGTGTGCGGCCCTCGAGAAGTTCGGAAACGATGTAGGGAGCACCCTCATGGGTGCCCGTATCGAAGATCATCAAGAGACCCGGATGGTTCAGCCCCGCAAGGGTCTGGGCCTCCTGTTCAAACCGCTGGAGTCGATCGATGTCCTTCGCAAACTCCGGACGCAGAACCTTGATGGCAACATCGCGCCCCAGCCGATGGTCCTGGGCCCGGAACACCTCTCCCATGCCACCGGTCCCGATCACCGAGATCAGTTCATAGGGGCCCAATTTATCGCCGGCGCGCATCAGGTTCTCAGCAAGGTCGTTGGTGACTGGACCCCAAACCCTGCGACCTTTCAAGTCGTGGACCCAAACCCACCCACTTCTTCTCGGAACCGATCGATTCCACGTCAGAGTTCCGAATCCGGATGCTTGCGGTCCATCTGCCGGGGACGGCGGTCCACCGTATCCCTCGGCAACTCCCTGGTGAACTGACCGGTGTCGCCCAGTTCGAACTGGAGTTTCCGCAGCCGCTGCCTCAGATCCGCCACCCGGTCCGCCTGTTCAGCATCCCCGAATCGGTTCCGGAGTTCATCAGGGTCTTGGACGAGGTCGAACAGCTCCCACTGGTCCGCCTTCCAATAATGGATCAGTTTGTGTGTTGCGGTCCGGATGCCGTAGTGGGCCCGGGTGTTGTGGTGTCCAGGATCGTGGTAATAGCGGTAGTAGATCTCCGTGCGCCACTCTGCCGGCCTCTTTCCTTGGAACAACGGAACCAGACTGCGGCCCTGCATTTCGTCCGGGATCCGGGCACCAGCAAGGTCCAAGAAGGTCGGGGCGAAGTCGCAGTTGATGGCCAGGGCCTCGCTCGTTGATCCGGGTCGGATCCCTGCCGGCCACCGGGCCAGGAAGGGCATCCGGCTCGAGGGCTCATACATGAACCGCTTGTCGTACATCCCGTGCTCTCCAAGGAAGAATCCCTGGTCGCTCGTATAGATCACGAGCGTGTTTTCCCTCAGCCCGTTGGCATCGAGCCACTCCATCAGCTCGCCCACACTGTCGTCGACGCTCTGAACACAGCCGAGGTAGTCCTGCATGTAGCGCTGGTACTTCCACCGGTCGAGGTCACGACCCCGCAACACCGTCGGTTGCCCATCGATCATCCAGGAGACCTCGGTGGGCACCTCGTTCAGCCAGCGCTGGCGATCTGTCGGGGACAGGTACTCGGGCGGGGGCAATTTCAGGTCATATCGGGACAGGTTTTTGAAGATCGACTGCCGCTGCTCGCGCAACGCATCAGCCCGACCGACATGGTCGTCCCAGAGCGTCGGGGGCTCCGGGATCGTCTTCAGTGCAAACTCCCGGCGATACCGGTCGCTCGGCGTCCATTCACGGTGTGGCGCCTTGTGATGACACATCACGAAGAAGGGCCGGTCCTTCGGACGCTTTTCAAGGATGTCCCGCGTCAGCCGCGTGATGATGTCGGTGACATAGCCCTTGTAGATCCGATGGCCGTCGCGGTCATAGAGGACCGGATCGTTGTATCGGCCCTGCCCTGGCAGGATTTCCCAATGGTCGAAACCCTGGGGGTCGGATCCGAGGTGCCACTTCCCGATCATAGCGGTGTAGTAACCGGCATCCCGCATCCGGTGCGCCACGGTGGTCCGTGCAGGGTCGATGTCGTTGAAGACGGGGACCCCGTTGCGATGGCTGTACTGGCCGGTGAGGAGCGTCGCCCGGCTCGGCGTACAGATGGAATTCACCGCATAGCAGCGGTCCAACCGCAGGCCCTGGGCACCCAGACGGTCCAGGTTCGGGGTCTCGTTGACATGGCTTCCATAGGCCCCAATCGCCTGGGTCGCGTGATCATCCGTCATGATGAACAGGATGTTCGGGCGGGGTGGGATCGCAGCCCGGCAGGTGTTTGGCGGGACAAGGGCGACAATCACCACCCATGCCAGCGTGAGAGCCAAGAGCGCCCTGCCCTGGAGGCAACCTTCTGGAAGGGTCGGGGCACCGGCGGAAATGGGCATGCCTCGTTTTCCCGGATCGACGGGATTTCGCGAGCGGGAAATCAGGACCTCAGCGGGTCCACTGCAATGCCGGTCACTTGGGCGCGAGGGAAAGCTTCAGGGCAGGCACCCCGGCCGGCCGGATCACAGCCGGTAGAAAGGCACCATTGTTGACACCAACCTCCTTCGCCATCAGCTCATTCATCAGGAGGTTCATCCGCTCCAGCGTCCCCTGATGCTTCACGCGGTCCAGGGCGAGGTTCACGACCTCGTTGGGATCGTTTTTGAGATCGAAGAGCTGCACATCGTTGTGGGCGAACAGCTCATCGAGGGTCACCGGGGTGTTGAAGTTGTCCGGCGAGTAGAACCGGGCGAGCTTGTAGCGACCGTCCGACACGAAGGACAGGAACCCCCTCTTGCCGAGCTTTCCCTTGAGTTGCGCCGGGTCGGTGGCCTTCTCGGCGTCCGGTCCCGCGCCTCCGGTCAGGGTCTCGGTGCAGTGGGCGGCATCAAGGGTGAGCAGGCCCACATAATGGAAGAGGGCCCCCTTGCGGATGGCATTCGGGTTCGAACGGTTCTCGCGACGAAGGCCCGGCGTAAAATCCCTGCCGGGAAGACCTTTGAGGAGCTGACGTCGCCGGCCATCCGGGGCGCCGCTAAACGACACCAGGGTCGGCAGAAGGTCGAGATGACTGGTGAGGACCTCGCTGGTGCCAGCCTGAAAATCGGGGTGCACCACGATGAAGGGCACCTTGGCATTCTGTTCGTAGGCAAAAGGTCCCTTGCCCCGAAGGCCGCCATGCGCGCCGCCCATCTCTCCATGATCCGCGGTGAGGATCACGATCGTGTTCCGCCAGAGGTCCTGTTCGTCCATGATGTCGACGATCTGCTGCAGGGCCGTATCGTTGTCCCGGATCATGTTCAGGTACTGGCTGTAGAACCGGCGCCACATGTCGGGCCGATCGGACGGAATCCAACCCAGGGCGTCCGACCACCCCTTGTTGTACTCGGCGAGGGCCCCAGGCATGCCGGGGGCCGACAGATTCTCCTGAAGGCTTGGAGGCAGTGGGAACTCCCACTCCTTTTGGTAGAGCAGGTTGGCTGGAGTTGCACTCAGCGTGAGCGGAGCCTTCGGTTTCTGGATCTGCTCCCCGGGCGGATTGACGTCCGCGAACATGATGTCGTGGGGGTTGAGGAAGCTCGCCACCATGAAGAACGGCTTCTTCTTGTCCGGACCGCCATCGACCGCTCCCCGACGCAGCCACTGGACCGCCTCGGCGGCGATCATGGCATCGTTCTGGTAGCCGGAGTTGGGACGGCTCCCGACATCGCCCGTGGCGGCAAAGTGGTCGAATCCGTACGGCCGTAGCTTGCGACTGTAGTTGACAGTGTCCTTGGTGTGGATGAGGTCCCGGGTCATCTCGAACTTACCGAAGTAGGCGGTCGAGTAGCCCAGCTGTTTCAGGACCGAACCCATGTTGGGGAGGCGTGGGTTCAGGTTTGGGACATACGGGTACTCCATCTGATCGAAAACCCCGGTTCGCTGGGGCGGGAGCCCCGTCAGGAAGGCAGCCCTCGAGGGGGAGCACATGGCCGCGGCGGTGTAGTGGTTTCGGAACACAACACCCCGACGGGCCAATGCCTGACGGGCGGGCGTTTTATACCCTGCGGCCGGGATCAGGTTTCCCTGCTCTTGGTCGCAGATGATGAAGAGGATGTTGTAAGGCTGCGCGGCATGGAGGGCTTTGATCCCGAAGGCGAGTGCGATGAGGACACCGAGAAGACCGATCAGGGGACGACGCAAGGGGAGCCGCATTGGTGGGGACGTTTGGGGATCTGGGGACCGGATTCGCTGGGGATGCTCGGATCCACGGAAGGAGACCGATGGTCGGGGCGGTGAGATTTGAACTCACGACCTTCTGAACCCCATTCAGACGCGCTACCAAGCTACGCTACGCCCCGACCAAAGTGCCCCGGAGGGCGGCCGGATACTAGGCGTGGCCGACCCCGGTTCAACGGTTTTCTTCCTCCAACAAATCCCAAGAACACAGGATCTTATCGATGCTGCTTCGACCGCGACTTGCCGGTTGTGACCGAACCTCCAACGGGAAACCCGTCAATGTGATACCGGCATTAATTCTGATGGCTTGTGCCGCCCTCTTCATCGCGGGGTTTGTGATGGCCACGCGGTCCGCCCGACTGATCTGAGGTTGCCTGAGGGCAACCCACTGGCCCACCGCCACTGCGGTACTCCTCTCAGTCGACGATCAAGACGTCTCCGGGCCCGAGGACACGAATCACCGAATCCAGGTGCGTTATACCTTTGAAGCGGACGGGGAATGCCATGAGAGGAACGTCATCCATCCCTGCTACGCTGACGGATCGCGTTTTGGGGCGGCGCATTCGGAGTTGCTGAAGGTGCTGCAACCAGGCCGGCGCGTCAGGGTCTGCTACAACCCAGACCAACCAGACTAATCCATGCTATCGGCAGGCTTTCATCTCCGATCCGTCGTACCGCTATTACTCGGGATGGAACTCCTACTCTCTTCAACCGCACTCCCCACCCGGTTCAGGTCGAGTCCCGCCTTGGGGAATTCGCTGTTTCTCCTCGGAGGGTGCAACCTCAACTCGATCCTCGTGGTGCTATCGGTTCCGAACGCTTCGCATCACGCATCATCCAGCTTTCCTCCCGCTGATCGTTTCGTCCGCACACCCGCTCGAGTGGATCGGAGGCAGACCCGAGGCCAGGTGGAGGACCGGTCCCCCCAATAGGATACCCGGTATGGGTCAGAGGATGACAGCCCATGACAAACACACCGGATGGATGACCCCAAGTCCTGGGAGCCCAATGCCATGCCGCATTACAGACGGCATGGTGGAGTCAATTCGCCACTTTTCCACCCGCCGCTCCCGAAGAATCAACACCTCGTTAAAACCGTCGACGCCTCGGCAGGGCTTCTTCAGCGTGACCGCGGAGTCCGGCCATGAGTTCCACACAAGATCATCCGTCCGGCGCGCAGAGTCTCCTTCGGTTCCTGACAGGCCGTCATGCACTCGGGAGGGTAGGCTTCCTGTCGTCTGCCCTGACACTTATTCTTCTCCGACTGAATCTCGAGCGGCTCGTCTACGCCCAGAAGGGATACAATCCGCCCGATTCGATCGCGGTCATCCTCAATTGTTTTGCCTTTGCCATCGTCCCTGTCCCTGACACTGACCCCTTGGGCCCGGGCGAGATTTGGAGTCGTTGGGTGAGCTTGGTTCCCTTCGTTTGGGCGGGGGGCTGTATTGCGTTGGGTCGACTTCTCGACGCTCGGGTGTCGCGTCGTTGGGCTCTGCTGTTCCTCATCCCAGGTGTCCGGGTTCTTTTTCTCCTAATCCTTTCCATCATACCCAGCGCCGGAACGGTGAACGAACCCCGAGCACAACTGGGAGTTCAACAGTCGGCCTGGGACCGATGGCTTCCATCCACCCGCTGGGGATGTGCCCTGGCGTCGGCCGTATACGCGGGCGCAGCCGGGGTGGGGCTGACACTGCTTAGCACCCTGGTGGTTGGAGAATACGGTTGGGCTCTGTTTGTAGTGATGCCCTTCGTGCTCGGGGCGCTATCCACTTGGCTGTATCTCCGACGTCATCCCGCAACGCTGAAGGAAGTCCAGTGGGTGAGTTGCATCGCGGTCCTGTGTGTCGGCGGACTGTTGTTCGGCCTGGCGATCGAGGGGTTGGTATGTCTGTTCATGGCCACCCCAATCGCCCTCCTTCTTGCCGTGATGGGAGGCTCTGTCGTCTGGGAAATCCACCGTGCCAATTCCCGGAAATCCAACACGCCCCTATTGGGGGTCATTTTTCTCTCTCTGCCGGCCCTTATGGCCGGGGAGCCACTGGGGAGGGTCTCCGCTCCAACGTTCACAGTCCGATCCGAGATCTTCGTGGCCACCTCCCCCGAGCGACTCTGGCCATTGGTGGTCGACGTCACCGAGATCCCGTCGGATGGACAGGTCTGGTCCCGATTGGGGATGGCGACCTTCCGCCGGGCCTGGACCGAGGGGCGTGGAATCGGGGCTATCCGGTATTGCGAATTCGACACCGGATTGGCTCGAGAACCGGTGGAGGTCTGGGACCCGCCACACCGTCTGAGACTCAGGGTGGAGACGACCCCAGCCCCGCTGAAGGAGCTCTCCATATACGAACACCTCCATGCTCCGCACCTGAGGGGATACTACGAGGTCAGGTCTGCGGAATTCGAACTGAGACCGATCTCCGGAGGGACACGCTTGATCGGAACAACGTGCTACCAGCATGGACTGTGGCCGGCGGAATACTGGGCGTGGTGGTGCGGCCTCGTGGTGAAGGACCTTCAGCATCGTGTCCTCTCCCAGGCCAAACAGCGGGCCGAGGCTCAGCACTGATGACGGCCCATAATGACCTGGCCCCTGGGTCAATCAGACGCTTTTGGGGGCAGGTCATTGGTCCAAGGAACCTCACCGCTAACTACTTCCCGGGCAGGCCCGTTTCAGGTCCCGCCTCAGGTCGATTGACGCCGCCACGGTACCGCCGGAGGGTCGGGCATGCGCAGCTACAAGGACCTGACCCCATGGCTTCAAGACCGTCTCCCTGAGGCCTTGGACCTGCTCCAGCGTATGGTGGAAATCAATAGTTGGACCCAGAACCCAGATGGAGTCCGGAGGGTCGGGGATCTCACGGCAGAGGCCTTCCGCGGACTGGGTTTCGAGGCTGAGCGGGTGCCGTCCAGCAATCCGGAATGGGGTCCTCACCTCGTGCTCACCCGGGCCGGCACCGGGCAGGGCACCCTTGCCTGCGTTTCCCATCTCGACACCGTGTTCCCGCCCGAGGAGGAGGAACGCAACCAGTTCCACTGGCAGCCGGAGGGCGACCGGATCTACGGGCCCGGCACCCACGACATCAAGGGCGGCACCCTCGTGCTCTGGCTTACCCTCATGGCCTTGAGGGAGTTCGCGCCCGAGGCCTTTGGGAAAGTGACTTGGAAACTCTTCTGGAACTCGTCGGAAGAGATGCTGTCGCCTGACTTCGAGACGGTCTGCACCCAACGCCTCGGCCCCGACACCCGCGGCGTCCTCGTATTCGAGGCGGAAGGCAAGGGTCCGCGAGGACCCCGACTCGTCGTCGCCCGGAAAGGTCGGGGAACCTGGAGGCTCCGGGTGACCGGACGGAGCGCCCACGCCGGGGTGCGACCCACGGCGGGAGCCAACGCGATTATCCAGCTCGGACGCCTGATGGACCGGATCCATGCAATCAACGACGAGTCGCACCAGCTCACCGTGAACGCGGGTCTCGTTCGCGGCGGAACAGGCCTGAACCGTGTCCCACAATCCGCCGAAGCCGAGGGTGAGTTCCGGGCATTCACCCAGGAGGCCTACCAGCTCGGACGCAACGCCCTCCTGGCAATGTCCGGTCCAGGTGATGTCCAAAGCCCCATTGATGGGTTCCGCTGCCAGGTCGAGATGGAGATCCTGACCGAGACAGCCCCTTGGCCACGGAACCAGGGAACCGACGAACTCTTCGCCCACTGGGAAGCGGCCGGACGCGACCTCGGGATCGAGGTGGGGTCAGAATCCCGGGGTGGATTGAGTGATGGCAACCACCTCTGCGCGCATTTCCCCACCCTCGATGGACTGGGGCCCTCCGGGGACAACGACCACTGTTCGGAACGCAGTGCCGATGGGACGAAGCTCCCGGAATACGTCGACCGAGGCTCATTCGTGCCCAAGGCCGCCCTGAACGTGGTGGCTCTCACACGGTGGATCCGATCCATGGCGTCCTAATCCCGGGCTGGAAACGGAAAGTCCGCCCCAGCTTGCGCCAGGACGGACCATCCAACCCAGAACCAGATCGGGATACCACCCAGCATCCCTACTGGCCCTAGAACCTATGCAACTCGGATGCCAATCCAGTGCCGCTGTTGCGGAAAGGACCGAGGCGTCCGGTGAGTGTCTAAAAAGAGGACGATCGGCAGAACCTCAGGGGGTGACGTTGATGGCATTCGTTCGCCACCGCTCGGTCACGGCCCAGAGATTGACGGGCGCCAGGGAACGTCCGTGCTTGAGGTAGCGAACGCTGCCATCAGTGAACGCAAAATTGGATCCGCCGCCCCGCCCCCCCTGGGCAGCCCGGACACTGCTTCCATGGACGCTGTGGTTCAGGGTCTCGACATCGTTGCCCAGTTTGCCCTCGAGGAAATCCATGAAGAAATGCCCACTCGAGTAGAGTTTTTCTCCGAACAGCACCGTCTCGCTGGGCTCCCGGATCACTCCCTCCCGGATGGTCCGGTTGAGGATGGAACCCATGTTGAACTCGTCCCCCATCTCGAGGGCGAACTGGTCGTTCCAGCCGTTGATGATGTAGGAACGCGGTGCGGAGTCAGCGACGGCGTTGGGATCCTGGATCGCAGTGGCCGGACGGTTTCCTGATTTGCCGGTCGCAGGATCCGTCCCGAGATCGGAGGGGCACACCAGGATCTTCACCGAGCGGAAGATCGGAAACAGGCGCTCCGGCCAGCGATTCGTGATCGAACGCTCCGGAAACTGCCCGGAATTCTCACCGGCATAGAGGGTGGCGGAAAGGCCAAGCTGGCGGACCTGGTTGACGCACGCGATCCGCTGGGCCGCGGACTTCGCCTTCCCAAGCGAGGGAAGCAGCATCCCGGCAAGGATTGCGATGATGGCAATCACCACGAGCAGCTCGATGAGCGTGAAGGCTCCGTGCTGTCGCGGTGGATGATATCTCGTCGGATGCATGATTCAGGGGTTGGACCGGGAGATTCATCGAATCGATTCCCGACCTCCGACGTCCCGGAAGGGCGTCGGTCTGGATTTGGATATGACTAGAAACTCCTGGGTCCTGGTGGTGGTGGCGGTGCTGCTCGGCATCGCCTACCTGTTCGGCTTCACGGACTTGGGACGGAACCAACAAATTCAAATCAATGTGACCTCCCGGCCCTTCGCGCCAGGACTCGCTCCCGGGGAAGCCCTTCCCATCATCTTCGGGCTGGATCGGGAATGGTCGCTCACAAGGGTCCGGGTCGCACCCGTCGCCGAGATCACCAACGCGAAGCCCCGATGGGCCTGGAACCTCGAGTCAGACAAGGGATCGGCCCCTTCCCGCGGATTTGCCTACGGCGATGAGGTCGATGGATTGCGACGTGTCGGTGGATCGACCGCCTCGGCGCTTGTCCCGGGCACGGCGTATCGGCTCGAGGTCGAGGCCGTTGGGGCCCGGGGGTCTGTCGATTTCACGCCCCAGGCTGCGTCCGGAGCAGCCCCGTAGGATACCCGTTCCGGACTCGTCGTCGCCTCCCTAAATCTGGCGATGGTGGAGGCCCTTCGAAATGATGCAGCGTGTTCATGTTCCACCGCATTTTACGCGGTGGCACCCCAAACAACATGAACACATCACTACTGATGCTCGTGGCGCTGCTCCTGGCGGCGGTCACGACCCAACCCAACGTCCGCGCCGCTGGCGCGGAGAAACCCGCCGCCTCCTCCACCGCCACGAAGGAGGCTGGAACCCGTAAGTTCAACCGCACCGTCCCGTTCCGGGGGAAGGTCGCCGCCATGGATGCCCAGAAGAAGACGTTCACCCTCAGTGGACCGAAGCAACGGGTCTTCCAGCTCTCGACCGACACCCAGATCGAGAAGGCGGGACAACCCGCCGCGATCGAGGACATCGCCACCGGCGACGAGGCCCGCGGCCTATGTCAGATCGACGAGGACGGACAACGGATTGTCATCAAGGCGAGCTTCGGCCCCAAGGTGGCCAAGACCGGGCTTGGCAAGGACAAGGCTGACCCGGCCGAGGTTGCCGCTGGCACCTGATCCCACCCAGCGCTCGGATCCAACCCAACCCAACAACACGGGTGGCCATCCCCAGGGTGGCCACCCTTTTTGTTCCCATCACCAGGGATCAAGGCTCTGCCCGACCCGGCTCACGGGCACCGCTACCCGAACGACCCGTCAGCGAGTCCCCAAGTTCCTGTCGTGCCAACTCGACCTCCCTCAACATGCGCCTGAGCACTCGGGGGTTTCGTTCTGATCGATCCCGCGTCTCAGCCGGATCGGATTCGAGATCATAGAGCGCGAGACCCGTCCTCGTCTGGGTGTAGGCCACGGGCCGGCCGTCCCTCCCGCCCGGCCGTCCCTCCAGCACACCGACTGCGTGGGGGAGGATCAGCTTCCATCTGCCCTGCCGGACCGCCTGAAGCTGGTTCTGTAGGTAGTAGAACCAATAGGTGCGTTCAGGGCCCGGACCGGTCCCGTTCAACACCGGCCAGACGTCATGTCCATCGATCCGTTTCTCCGGCAATGATGCGCCCACCTGGTGGGCGATGGTCGGGAGCAGGTCGATGGTCATGAGCGGTGCGTTACACGACCGGCCGGCTGGAATGTGGCCCGGCCACCGCATGATGCAGGGTACACGGATCCCACCCTCGTAGACCGTGCCCTTGCCCTCCCGGAAGGGGCCCGCCGATCCGGCGTGGTTGCCGTAGCTCAGCCAAGGACCGTTGTCCGAGGTGACCACCACCCAGGTGTTGTCCTCGAGACCATTCCGCCGAAGGGCTTCCATCAACACGCCGACGGATTCGTCGAGTTCCTCGATCACATCGCCATAGACCCCGGCGGTGGACCGGTTCTGTCGACTTGGGCTCACATGCAGAGGCACGTGAGGCATGGAATGCGCGACATAGAGGAAGAAGGGGGAGCCCCGATGACGATCGATGAAGTCCACCGCGCGCCGGGTATACCGCTCCGTGAGGAACCGTTGATCAGGCTGGGTCTCTACAACGCGGTCCCCATCGATCAACGGCAACGGCGGATAGCTGCCCGGCTTGGCTGTGGGATGGTTGGGCCACATGTCGTTCGAGTACGGCAGCCCGAGGTAGTCGTCGAAGCCGTGTCGGACGGGCAGGAACTGCGGCTGACTTCCGAGATGCCATTTGCCAACCATCCCAGTGGCGTAGCCCCGCGCCTTGAGGACCTCGGGCAGTGTCGCCTCACCAGCATGGAGGCCCGTGGGCGCCCCGGGGAACAGGGCGCCATGGATGCCAATCCGATTGGCATAGCATCCGGTGAGGAGGGAGGCCCGGGATGCCGAGCAGACGGGCTGGGCGACGTAGAAGCTCGTGAATCGGGTCCCCTGGGCCGCAAGACGGTCCAGATGGGGTGTGCGAATCTGGGTCGCACCGAAGGCCCCGAGATCACCCCAGCCCAGGTCGTCGAAGAAGACCACGACGATGTTGGGCGGACGATCGGCTGCGCTCGATCGGACCACAACCCAGAGGAGGGTGAGGAGGAGGGCGGCGGGGTATCTCATGGGAGACCCCAGAGTCTCCGAAACGGTCCCGACGAAACCAAGGCCCAAGTCCCCTGCTGCCAGGTCCCGTGCCTCCCGAGAGCTCCGCCTCCAACCCAGCTACTCCAAGGTCCGTCGCGGCAGCAGGAGCTTTGTGATGAGGCCGGTCCACCCCGTCTGGTGACTGGCCCCACATCCCCGCCCCGTGTCTCCGTGGAAGTACTCATGGAACAGGATGTGGTCCGAGAAATGGGGATCCCGGGAAAGCTTCGGGTGTGCCGCCAGCACGGGACGATGCCCTTCGGAATCGCGGAGGAAGAGTCTCGACAACCTGCGGCCCAGATCGGTGGCGATCTGATCCAAGGTGGCATGGCGACCGCTACCGGTCGGATACTCCACCTTAAAGTCGTCGCCGTAGTAGTGGTGGAACTTCTGGAGGGATTCGATGATGAGGAAGTTCACCGGCATCCAGATCGGGCCGCGCCAGTTGGAATTGCCCCCGAACAGATGGCCTCGGGATTCCCCGGGCACGTATCCGATCTCGAAGGACTCGCCATTGGACTCAAACCGGTAGGGGGTCTTCTCATGAACCTTCGACAGTGAACGGATGCCGAAGTCCGACAGGAATTCCTCGGGGTCGAGCACCCGGCGCAGCAGGCATTTCATGCGGTGCCCGCGCAGGAGCGAGAGAAGGTGTCGATCGCCACGACCGGTCTCGTGCCAGCGCGAGACGAGTGCCGCGAGGTCCGGTCGATGCTCGAGGAACCACAGCATGCGCTCCTTGAAGTGCGGCAGCGTGTCGAGCAGCTCCTCCCCCAGCGTCTCAACGGCGAAGAGGGGGATAAGCCCCACCATGGACCGGACCTTGAGCGGAATTGCCGGCTGGTCCGGCAGCTGGATCTGGTCGTAGTAGAACTCGTCCTGCTCGTCCCAGAGTCCCATCGCCTCCTCACCCACACCGTTGATGGCGGCCGCGATGCCAAGGAAATGCTCGAAAAACTTGGAAGCGATGTCCCCGTAGGCGCGGTTGTGGCACGCCAACTCCAGGGCGATGCGCATCAGGTTCAACGAGTACATCGCCATCCAGCTGGTAGCGTCGGCCTGGTTGATGTGGACACCCGGCGGCAGCTTGGCGCTGCGATCGAAGACGCCGATGTTGTCGAGGCCCAGGAATCCACCCTGGAAGATGTTCTTGCCCTGGGTGTCCTTGCGGTTGACCCACCAGGTGAAGTTCAGCAGCAGCTTGTGGAAGACCCGTTCGAGGAAGGCGAGGTCGCCCGGGTCCTTGGGATCGAGGAGCCTGCGGGCCTTCCGATCCATCTGGAACACTCTCCACGTGGCCCACGCATGGACCGGAGGATTGGCGTCGCTGAAGCTCCACTCATAGGCCGGCAGCTCGCCGTTCGGATGCAGGTACCACTCACGGGTCAGCAGCACGAGCTGGGCCTTGGCGAACTCGGGATCGATGATGGCCTGCGGGATGCAATGGAAGGCGAGGTCCCACGAGGCAAACCAGGGGAACTCCCACTTGTCAGGCATCGACAGGACATCACCCGCATTGAGATGAGCCCAGTCCCGGTTGCGTCCCTGTCGACGCACCTGGGGCGGCGCCGGTTGGTCCGGATCCCCCGTGAGCCAGCGGTGGACGTGGTACCGGTAGAACTGACGGGACCAGACCATTCCCGCAAACGCCTGGCGTTGGATCCGTCGTGCATCCGGATCGGCCATGCCTTCTTGAAGCCCGTCATAGAACTCATCCGCCTCGGCCCGACGTCGGGTCAGGATCTCCTCGAAATCCGCAAACCCGTCACCTGCGGACTTCGATTTTCCGCCTCGCGCTGTGCGACCTGCCCCGGCGGATTTCGCAACCGCCTTGAGGCGCAGTCGGACCTCAGCGGAACCCGACGGTCCGAGGGTCAGGACATAGTGAGCGGCGGCCTTGGTGCCGGTGTGGGCGGGATTGACGGTGTCGACCCGCCCCCCGACGACCGCGTCGTTGATGCCATCCTTGAAGAAGCCGGATGCGAGGGCCTCGCCATAGAGTCGGCGGCGATTGGTCTCGTTCTCGGTGAAGAGCAGGGCGGGCGCGTTTTCGCAGACCAGTTCATAGTCGGACTGATAGACACCACTCGCGTGGATCCGGCCAGGTCCGGTCTGACGGAGCTCCGGCTTCGCGATGCCCTTGCGCCATGACCAGATGTTCCGACACCAGAGATGGGGTAGGACATGCAGCGTCGCAGGCTCGGCCCCCCGGTTGTGGACCGTGATCCGCATCAGGATGTCGTCGACGGATGCCTTCGCATACTCGACGAACACATCGAAGTACCGGTCCTCGTCGAAGATCCCGGTGTCGAGGAGTTCGTATTCCGGGGACTCTTTGGCCCGTCTGCGGTTCTCCTCGACAAGTTGGGCGTAGGGGAACGCCCGTTGCGGGTATTTGTAGAGATACTTGAGGTAGGAGTGGGTCGGTGTGGCGTCGAGGTAGTAGTAGAGCTCCTTGACGTCCTCGCCGTGGTTGCCCTCGGCATTGGTGAGGCCGAAGAGGCGTTCCTTGAGGATGGGATCCTTGCCATTCCAGAGGGCGAGTCCCAGACACAGTCTTGAGCGGATGTCGCTGAGCCCTGCGAGACCCTCCTCACCCCAGCGGTAGGCCTTCGACCGGGCTTGGTCATGGGACACTGAGGCCCAGGCATCGCCATTGGCGGAATAGTCCTCCCGGACCGTCCCCCATTGTCGTTCTGCGAGGTAGGGCCCCCAGAGCCGCCACGAAGCGGAACCATTGGCATCGGCGACGAGTCGCTGGACCTCCTTGGAGTTGGGATTCATGGATGACGTCGAGCGGACGACACGGAGATAGACCCGCAGGGGGACTGGGGAACAATCAGTGGAAGGTGACTAGGGCTTCGTCGCCGCACTGTGAGGGGTGCCGAGTTCGTGGATGCGAAGGTTGCGAAAGCGGTACACCTGACCCTTCTCCCCATGGTGCTGGAGACCGATGACACCCCTCGCGTCCATGGCGTCCTCGACATCGGTCGTCACGACTCCGTTGACCTCAATCCTCAGTCGGCGGCCGATGCAGGTGATCCGGTAACGGTTCCAGTCGTGGCGCTTGAACGCCTCCCCTGCGCGCGCGCGGAATGCGGCAATGCTCTCGGGCTTTCCCGCAATCGGGGAGATGAACCAGCCCCGCCGGTCCTCGTCATAGAGGCCACCCGCCCATTTCCTCTTTTCGTCTCCATCCACCTCGGCCTGGTAGCCCCAGACCCTGTTGGGAGCCACGTGGGCCCGGAACATGATGCCGCTGTTCGAATCCCCGGGTGGCAAGAAGACCTCTCCCTCGAAGATGAAGTCCCCATAGGTCCTGTCGGTCACCAGAAAGAATTTCCTGTCGCCGAGAAGATGGAACTCTCCCCCCACCACCTTGGCTTCGCCCCATGTGAATGGGTTCCGCCAACCGGAGAGATCCCGGCCATTGGTCATCGGAACCCATCCGTCAGCGGTCTCAGTGGCGGATTTCGGGAGAGGCGCCGCTTCGGTGCAGAGGACACGGGCGGACCCCGCGGAACCGAGGCAAATCAACAACGCTGCCAGCAGGGTCCACCTCATCTGCAAGGAACCCTGGCGGGGTCGGACGGAACAGGCGGTGATCATGGCAAGGTGCATGGGCCTTTCGGAGGCAAGGACATCGGCTGTCATGAGGCTAGAGGCGGGCGGATTCGGGGTCGACTCCCCTGATCGGAGGATTGATCTGGAGCGGTTCCGTGAGAACGCCCGGAAGCATGGGCATCCCACCTGGCTGGGTGCAGACGAAGGCGGCCACGTCAGAGGCCAGCCTCAGGGTCGTCTCCACCTCCAGGTGGTGAAGCCGACCCGAGAGATAGGCGGCAGCGAAGGCGTCACCAGCGCCGACGGTATCGACCACAGCCACCACCGGAGTGCCATGCCGAAACCAGTGTCCATGATGCCAGACGCGGCTCCCATGGCTTCCGAGGGTGAGGATCACCTCCTCAAGCCGGAATGCCTCGGCGAGCGCCAGCACCTTGGCATCCTGGGATCCGTCCCAGTCGAACCACGCCGACAGCTGCTCCAGCTCCGTGTCATTGAGCTTCACGACGGTCGCCAGACTGCAGGACACAGACACCTGTTCCGGTCCTTGGAAGGGCGCCCGCAAATTGAGATCGCAGAGTCGGATGCAGGAATCCCCCGCAGCCGCGACGAGGCGGCGGATCGAATCACGGCTCGTACCGGCGCGCTGGGCCAGGGTTCCGAAGCAGATGGCGTCCGCGTTGCGGACCCGGGCGAATGCCGTCGCATCGGCCTCGATGGCATCCCAGGCAACGCGCTCTTGAATCGAATATCGAGGTTGTCCGTGGGCATCCACGGCGACGGTGACGGTTCCGGTGGGGAGATTTGGATCCGATTGGACTGTGGAGAGATCCAGTCCACGTCCTCCCAGTAGTGAGCGAACCTGTTCACCGAGAGGGTCAATCCCGACCCTGGAGATGAAGGTAACCTGATTGTGGAGTGCGTGGAGATGGGCTGCCAGGTTGGCGGGCGCACCTCCGAGCTGGGGTCCGGAAGGAAGGAGATCCCAGAGGACCTCGCCGATGCTGACGACCCGGGGAGTTCGCATGTCCTGCCCGGACTCAACCTAGCGCCGGGCGCGGTTGAGAGGATCCCAGAACTCGGAATTCTGGAGCGCCTTGGCGTTGCCCGACGAGGGATCCATCGGCGGATTGATCCGGGCGCTCTTGCGCGACTCCGAATGCCCGTCATTGAACACCATGACTCCCTGGTCCTTGTGACGGTTGTTGTCGACCCCTTCGAGTCCCTGCCCCTTCTCCATGCCGCTGAACGGCCACCAGAGACTGCTGCTCCAGTAGCCATCCGCCTTCGGCATCGCATCGCCGATCAACAGGTTTTGGGATGGGTTCACGATCGCGGTGCGCTTGAACCAGGGCGCTACGTCGAAACGGATGCCGCCGACGGTCAGCGAATCCGGACCATAGGGGTGTCGACCCAGGAAAAAGCCGTTGTAGGCATAGCCCACTTTGTGTGCATCGAACTTCCATTCCCAGCGCACACCCTTGTCGAGCCGCTTGCCCTTGATGCTGGGGCAGCGGAACAGGTTCGAGTTGTTGTTGCCGTAGCCGACGATCGAGGTGCCCCACCAGTTGGTGAGGGCGCGGTTCGGGTCATCCCCCTGACCGAGGTTGCGGTGCGCGACGAACGTGTCGCGGTACTCGTCAGTGTAGAACTGCATGAACAGGGCGATCTGCCGCAGATTGTTCATGCACGCGGTCCGGTTAGCCTTCTCCTTTGCATTGGCCAACGCCGGGAGGAGCATGCCAGCCAGGATCGCGATGATAGCGATCACCACAAGGAGCTCGATCAGGGTGAAGGCATTGCGGTTGGGTCGGATCCGGAACGGCATGGAAAGGTTCATCGGAGGAACAGGCCTGGGTTCGGTCGGGAATTGCCAGTCAATAAACCCGGGCGCCTGCGCGCTGTCGAGCGGCAAGCCCAAGGTCACCGCGGCGTGAACGGGGGACGGCCCAGGGTGATCGGTGCGGACACACCATTCGTGCTTCCGCGTCGATAGCCGGCAGCGTCCACCGTGACGTGGAGGTACCCCAGAGTCTGAAGATGTTCGGCAATCGATCGGAGCCGATCGGCAGCACAGAGACGCGGCATCTCCTCGAGACCGACCTCGATGCGGGCGAGGGAACCCTGCTTCAGTTCGTGGTGTCGGACCCGGACATCCCAGAATCCCAGGTCCCGGAGATGACGTTCTGCAGCCTCGATCTGGGCCAGCTTGGCGGGGGTGACAGCCTCACCGGTTGGAATCCTCGAACTCAGACAGGCCATCTGAGGCTTGTCGGCCGTGGGAAGTCCGAATCGGGCACTCAGTCCGCGGATCTCGGACTTGGTAAGTCCGACGTCCTTCAATGGAGCCCGGACCTCGAACTCCGCCGCCGCCTGGGCTCCGGGACGATGGTCTCCGACATCACTGGCATTTTCCCCATACACGACCGCCTGGAAGCCCTCCTCCCGGGCAATCGGGATCAGCTCCGAGAACAGGGCATGCTTGCAGAAATAGCAGCGGTTGACGGGATTGGAGAGGTATCGGGAATCCGAGAACTCGGCGGTCCGGACAATCCGCAGGGGGAACCCGAAGCGTTCCGCGAGCGCCCGCGCCTCCTCGAGTTCTTGTCGGGGCAGACTGGGCGAATCGGCGATGACGGCCAGGGCCCGGGGTCCGAGGACCGCATGGGCAACGTGGGCCAGAAAGACGGAGTCCACCCCGCCGGAGTAGGCGACGAGACAGGAGCCCAGCCCGCGGAGGGATTCCCTCAGCTGTTCGAGCTTCGACTCCGTCTCCGTCTCCACGGTGCAGTCTCCCGTGACGGTCTGGGGCCGCCGCAGATCAGGCAGCCGCCTGCGCCCCAGCGGGGAGCAGGGAGGCGACATCCGCCACCACGATGCTGTCGATCCGGACCCTGCGTTTACCGGCTTCGCCCGGCAGCTCCGTCTCTGCGCCGACGCCCTTGTTGAGGAGCGCCTGGGCAAACGGGGTGAGATAGCTGATGATGTTCCGATCGGCGTCTCCATCCCACGCTCCGAGGATGTGGACACCCTCGGCCTTGCCTGAGTCGAGATCGGTCAGAGTGACCGTGGTTCCCGGCGTCACGACGTCGGTCCGGGCATTGGAGAAGTCCGTCCCACGAGCCTTGCCCATCTGGGCCTCAAGTTCATGTTTGCGGCGGTTCAGGACCTTCTGCTGCTCCTTGGCGAACTTGTATTCGGCGTTCTCGCGAAGGTCGCCGTAGCTGCGGGCGAGAGCGATGTCGCGGACGTTCGCCGGGATCTGCTTCTGGACGAGGTCCTCGTACTCGGTCTTCCGGCGCTCGATGCTCGACCAGCTCACCAGGAAGGTCTTGTCCTCCTTGGTCTGCTCCCCGGTGATCATCTCCTGGATCGCCGGGTACATCTTGACGATCCGGGCCAGCAGGGAGCGCTTGCTCATGTCATCGAAGCTCGGGCTCAGCTGGAGGGTCCGGGTCAGATCACGGATGATCTCGACATCAGCCGACTCGATGAGGGCGGGAATAAGGGTCTGGTCCTCGAGGACGTAATCGCGGAGACGGTTGCCCTTCTTCTCCATGAACTGGTCCCTCTCGATGGCGGACAGCATCGCACGGAAAACCTCGGGGTTGAGGAGTTCAGCGAAGAAATCGCTGCGGTCCTTGCCGAACCAGAGCAACAGCTCGCTGCTGGCCCCGTGCTGGGAGAAAAGACGCGCCAGGGTGTCCTTCAGCAGCTGGCCGCGGTTCTCCTGGAGGAGGATCCGGGCACACTCGCCCGCCAGCTTCGCCGGGACGTCGTTGATGAGGAGGACGATCTGGGCAGCCCAGTCGGGAACATTGTCCCGGAACGACTCGAGGGCCCGACGATGCTTGGCAACGGGAATCTCCTCGAACAGGTCCCGGATGCGGAGGCGCTGGTTCCAGATGTCCTTGGCGACGACCTCGCCTTCGGGGGCAGGAATCGAGGTGGCCTGACGCAGCTCTTCCCGGACGAAGATGCCCTCGAGCGCCTCACTGGGCCGAGTGGTCAGATGGGTTTTAATCTCCGCGTTGAGCTGGTCGAGAACCTCCGCCAGCATCGTTTTGTCGGGCAGGTCCGCGAGGTTCTTCTGGATCTCATGAGCCACCACCACGCGGGCCTTGAGGCCCTTGGCCGCCCGGAAATCCCGGAGCAGACGGTCCGTCAGATGCTGTTCCTCGGCCTGATAAACGATGGGCTCGGCCTTCTTGATCGGGACCAGGAAGTGACCGTCCTTCTTCAGCTCGGTCTTGGCCGCTTCCCACCACTTTTTCCAGTCGCTCTGGATGACATCCGGCACGAGGACGGACTCGATCTGGTCGACCGTCGCCTTCCCGCCGAAGCTGTCGATGACCAGCTTGACGACATCCAGATGGTGCAGAGCCGCCATCTGCTGGAGTCCTTTTAGATCCGAGTGCTTCCTCGCGAGGATGTGGTCCTTGGGGATCGGCTTGAGCGTCTCCGTGGCAAAGGCCAGGTCGAGGGCGTGGCCGGGCTTGTTGGCGAAATCGATTACAAGCCGCCCAGCGATTCCATCCAGGGTCCGGATCTTTCCGAAACCCCAGCTGCGGTGTTGTCCAAACCCCGCCTCGAGCAGCGCCGTCAACGGAGCGACATGCTTCGGCTGGATTTTTCCGGCGGCAACCAACTGGTCCATTTCCTCTTTCATGAGCTAAAAACTGGCTCCTCAACGGAGGACGGTCAGTATGCCTTCCCGATGGTTTCCGAACCAAGAGAATTTGCCGTCCTGTTTCTTGTCCGACAGGAGGAACCCGGGGATTTCGCGGAGCGTCGACTCGAGAAGGACCGCGTGTTCATCGGCCTCAAACCAGCCGATCGCCGCCTCGCGCAGGAACTCATCCTCGGGGTGCTCCGATGGCGCGGAACCCTCGACGATTTCATCGCCGCTCGCACCGATCGGCGTCCGATCCCGCTGGTTCCACGAACCCTACTCCGTCTCGGGATCTACCAGCTGCTCTGGCTCGACCGGATACCCGACCACGCAGCGGTCCATGACTCCGTCGAGCTGGCACGACGCCTCGGGTTTTCGGGCCAGGCCGGCTTCGTGAATGCCGTCCTGAGGAACGTCATTCGGGATCGCGAAGCCACCAGGCACCGCCTCAAGGAGTTGCAGCGATCCGAACCGGCGCGGGGATGGTCGCTGCCGCCCTGGCTCGTCGAGCGGTGGTCGACCCGGTACGGCTCCGAGGAATTCCAGACGCTCTGTCGATGGATCAACACACCTCCCCCGCTTTTCGCCCGCGTGAACCGTCTGAAGACCAACCCAGAGGAACTCCTCCTCCGCTGGGACGCCGAAGGGGTCATCCACGCCGAGCGGGTCCTCGAATGGGCGGACCCCGGCACCCTGCACGAGCTGTCCGGCATTCCAGCCGTTGCCGGTCTGGGCAGCTTCCGGGAGGGAGGATTCTACCTCCAGGATCCAAGCACCCTTCTGGCCATCCGTGAACTCGACCCGCGTCCCGGTGAAACCCTGCTGGACCTCTGTGCCGCGCCAGGCGGCAAGACCCTGTACATGGCCGAGCGGATGGCGAATTCGGGTCGGATCGTGGCCCATGACACCTCGGAAGGACGCCTGGATCTTCTTCGGGAAAATGCGGTGCGCCTCGGGGCGACCTGTGTCACGGCCGTCTCGACCCTTCCCGATGCGGAGCCCGAGTTTGACGGCATCCTTGTGGATGCGCCTTGCTCGAACACCGGCGTTCTGCGCCGACGGGTGGAGCTCCGGTGGCGTCTGGATCCATCCGAGTTCCAGCGGATGGCTACCGTGCAGGCCGACCTGCTGGCGGATGCCGCACGGCGCATCCGGCCGGGGGGACGGATTGTCTATTCGACGTGCAGCCTCGAGCCCGAGGAGAACCTGGAGGTGGTGACTCGTTTCCTCGCCTCGCATCCAGGATTCATGGTCGAAACCCAGCGGACTCTGGATCCCGTCCGGGATGGGGTGGATGGGGCTTTCGTTGCGCGTCTCAGAGCCCCGGGCTCGTCAGGCCGCAGTGGATCGGGTACTTCGATGGTCGTCTGATGCCCCGGTTTTCCGACAACTTCCGCGAACGCGTGCGAGCCGCGAGCGACATCGTCGATCTCATCGGCGCGTCCATACCGCTCAAGCGCAACGGCGCAAACTTCGTGTGCCTCTGCCCGTTTCACCGGGAGAAGTCCCCCAGCTTCAACGTCAACCCGGCCCGGCAGATCTTTCATTGCTTCGGCTGCCAGGCGGGTGGGGACGTCTTCAAGTTCGTCCAGCTGTACGAGAACATCTCATTCCCCGAGGCGATCGAGCGCCTCGCCGAACGGGCCCGGATCCCGCTCGAATACGAGGCGGGTACAGGCGCACCGGAGAATCGTGGTCTCAAGGACTCACTCCTGAAGCTGCATGAAGCGATCTGCCTGAGATGGCAGCAATGCCTCGCCAACGAGGCGGCCGGGGAGCTGGCCCGAAACTACCTCGCCCGGCGCGGCGTCGAACCGGAAGCCGTGAAGGAGTTCCGCCTCGGCGCGGCTCCCGATGCCTGGGACGACACCGTCAACTGGGCGAAGTCGAAGGGCTTCGACGAAGCCCTGTGCGAACAGGCTGGCCTGATCCTTCGGAAGGCGGAGACGGGTAGGGTCTACGACCGCTTCCGCGGCCGCCTGATGTTCCCGATCTGTGATGAGCAGGGTCGGGTGATCGCGTTCAGCGGCCGGGTGCTCCAGGGCGACGAGAAGACCGCGAAATACGTCAATTCGCCCGAGACCCCGATCTTCACCAAGGGCAGGGTCCTGTTCGCCCTCGACAAGGCCCGTCGTGCGATCCTCGACGCCGGATACGCCATCATCTGTGAGGGCCAGCTCGACACCATCGCCTGCCACGCCGCGGGAATCCGGAACGTGGTGGCCCCCCAGGGCACGGCCCTGACCCCGGATCATGCACGGGTGATTCGACGCTATGTCGAGGAGGTGGTTTTGTGCTTCGACGGCGACAAGGCGGGGCGCAATGCCAGTGTCCGATCCTTCGATGGTCTCCTCGGCTCGGGCCTGTCAGTCCGGGTTGCCTCAATTCCTCCTCCGGATGATCCCGACAGCTTCCTCAAGAGTCATGGGGCCGAGGCGTTCCGAGGCATCCTGACGAGGGCGGAGGGGTACTTCGATTTCTACCTCCGACACCTTCTCGAGGAGAACGACGTGTCCACCGACCGAGGTCGCGCCGTGGTGGTTCGATCCGTCGGTGAAGCGGTGCAGAAGACAGGCAATGCGGTGGTCATCGACACCTATGCCCAGCGGGTGGCCCAACGCCTTGGTGTCGACCCTGCAGCGGTGCGGCAGGAGTTCCGAAAGGTCCGGCCAAGCCCCCCAGACTCTACCCGACAGGAGATCCAGGTCACGGCATCGCAACAGGTGCAGTCACCGCCTTCAGAACTCGAGGTGTGGTTGGTGAGGTATCTTCTAGGGAACCCGCCCCTCGCTCATTTTGCCGCGCACCACCTTGACCCGGACTGGATTCGTCATGACGGGGTGAGGCGGATCATCGGCCTCCACTTTGCACTTCAAGGTGATGTCGCTGGGATGATGAACCAGCTCGAGGACGACGAGGCCATGCGGGCCCTGGTTTCTGGCGCCGCAAGCGAGAGGCGGCCAGTGTCCAACCCTGAGGTGGCTCTCTCCGACACACTGATCCGCCTCCGAAACCTTCGGATCGATGACCGTCTGGGTCACGTGACCCGGACCCTTGCGGACCCGGCGCTTGAGGATTCGGAACGGGTCGCCCTGATCCAGGAACTGCAGCACCTAAGACACGCCAAGCGCGGTCCCCTCCAACCGCTGGTCTCCCAGGAAACCGGCACCGATGGGACGTCGCCGGACACCGCGATTGCATAATCATCTAGGGTGGATCCAGATTTGCGATCCAGAGCGAGCGCCTGGGTCAGCAACGTCACCAAAAAAGGATTAGGAAGGCATGGCAGTACCACGCTTCCTTCATATTCGTAGGGGGAGAGACCGGTGTCCTGATTCTAACGCTCCGCCCTTGGCCGGGAGGAACGCCGAGCATGACCCTCACCAGTGTGGATGGAATCAGCTCTCTCTAGGCGGGCGAGAAGCGCTATGCCGTACGGGGCATCGATTCTCATCCGGATGCCCACGTCCTCAGGGGTGGATTGCCGACACGACGTCTCGAGCGTCTTGCCCGCACCGCCCAGGATTCCTAGTGTCCCCTTCATGCAGTTGACCACCGAACAGCAGCAGGTCGCCCGTCAGTGGCTTGCCGATGGGATGAAATTGTCCGAGTTCCAGCGCCGGCTGGAGACGGATTTCGGGATCCGCCTGACCTACATGGATGTCCGGATGCTGGTCACCGATCTTCAAGTGATGCCCAAGGACCCCGAACCGCCCAAGGCGGCTCCGGTCCCGGAAACCCCAGCCCCATCGCCACTCGAGCCGACCGAACCTGCGCCCCCCGGTGGAGTGAAGGTGACCGTCGACGCCGTCACCCGTCCCGGTGCCATGGTCAGCGGAAAGGTCACGTTCAGCGATGGCCAGAAGGCCACCTGGCTGCTCGACACCACGGGTCGTCTCGGTCTGATGCCCGAGACGAAGGGCTATCGCCCCAGTGCCGCCGATGGCCAGGAGTTCCAGATGGCTCTCGAGCAGGAACTAATGCGAATGGGCATGTAGGCCCACCCCCCAGTTCTCCCTCCACCCTGCTGGGACCGACAACCCCAGCTCGGTATCCGGATCAGGCCTCCAGACTTTTCGGCCGCCCCAGGACAAGGCTCGCCAGCATGGCCTGTCGGGCTGTCACGGGGCTCCTCAGACTGCCGATCCATGCCTCCTGGACCCGAGGTGACTTGCCCTTCGAGGAGGTCGCCGCCGTTGCGGTAACCGGGACCACGTGTCGAACCTGCCCGCCGACCCGCTCCATCATCCGGCGGACGCGTTCCTCGAGATCAACAGTCGACACCCTCCGTTCTCCGGACTCCACCGCCGTACTGAGCGGCATGGAGGCCGCCGGAGCTGACTCAAGATCACGGGCGGACAGATCCTCGACCGAGGTTACAGGATCGATGGGATGCTCCAGCGTGTTCCGGACCGGTTCCCAGGAGGGTTGAGGTTTCGGCGTCGCGATCGTCTCGGCTGTCGGCAGCACTGGGGGCGACGGTTGCGTGGCCTGGGAACCGCTCCGCTGGAGGATTCGTTCCAGCTCCTGTTCCCATGGGCTGGACGCGGTTGGTAACGGCGGGGGGGCTAAGGTCGACGTACCAGGTCGCACATAGCGCCGAAGGACCCGTCCACCGGATTCCACCTCGGTCCCTTCCTCGAGAACCTCGGGACTCTGCCCCCATTCGCCCGGCTCGGATCGGTCGGACCGACGGCTTCGCTGAAAGGCGCGCTGGATCAGGGAAAAGAGCACGCCGATGGCGAAGACAGCCACCGGGATCAGCGAATCCCAAGAATCGGCCAGGAGAAGGTGCATGGCTGGATCCCCGATGCCCCTCACTTCGCGTCCGGGGTGCCTGCGATGTTCTCCCGCATCGAGGTGTCCGCCTGGAGATTCTTCATCCGATAGTAGTCCATGACCCCGAGATTCCCGGTGCGGAACGCCTCGGACAGCGCCAGTGGCACCTGCGCCTCCGCCTCGACAACCCGGGCCCGCATGTCGGCCACCTTGGCGATCATCTCCTGCTCGAGGGCCACGGCGTTGGCCCGGCGGACCTCCGCCTCGGCCTGCGCCTTGAGCTTGTTCGCCTCGGCCTGCTCCGCCTGCAGCTTCGCGCCCACGTTTTCGCCGATGTCCACGTCCGCGATGTCGATCGAGAGGATTTCAAAGGCGGTGTTCGCATCGAGACCCTTTTCAAGAACCGTCTTCGAGATGCGGTCTGGGTTCTCGAGCACTTGCTTATAGGTCTCAACCGATCCGATCGTCGACACGATGCCCTCGCCGACCCGCGCAATGATGGTTTCCTCGGTGGCGCCGCCGACGAAGCGGTCAAGATTGGTACGAACGGTAACGCGGGCCCGGGCCTTGATGACGATGCCGTCCTTCGCCACCGCATCGATCGTGACCTTGCCGGAGGCGGGATTCGGACAGTCGATCACCCGCGGATTGACAGAGGTCTTCACTGCGTCGACGACATTCTTGCCGGTGCCCTTGGTGGCGAGGTCGATCGCGCAGGCACGGTTGAAATCGAGATGGATCCCCGCCCGCTGGGCTGCGATGAGTGCCTGGACGATCATGTCGACATTGCCCCCCGCGAGGAAGTGGGTGGACAGATCGTCGATAGTGAGGGGTAGACCCGATTTCACGGCGGTGATCCGGTTGTCGACAATGAACCCGACCGGGATGCCACGGAGTCGAAGGGCAACCAGTTCGACAAGGCCAACGGGTGCTCCAGAGGCCATGGCCCGGAGCCAGATGGATCCGAAGCTGGCCATAAGGAAAAGGAACGAGAGTCCGGCGACACCGAGGATGGCGACGATGACGACGGAACCGATGTCGAGCTGGGCGGCAAGCAGGCTGTGCATGGATGGGGAATTGTGGGCTGGGTGAAGACGGATAAGAGGTTCAGGCGGATCGGACCAGGACACGCGGGCCATCGACGCTCAGGACCCGGATCCGTTCCCCCTTGTCGAGGGGTTCCCCCGAGGTCACGACGTCGACCCGTTCGGCCCCGAACTGGGCCAGTCCACCCGGACGCAGCGGAGTCAGAGCGACACCGTCGACGCCCACCAGATGGGTCTTGGCAGCGGTCTCGGGAGGGATCACGCGATCGGATCGGACGCTGCGACCAAACCGGGTCTCGGGGAGTTTTCTGAGGTACCACCATGATCCGACCAGCGCCACGGACAGCAGGACGGCAAGACTCAGGTGTCCAACGCTGGACCCGTAGCGTCCATAGATGAGGACCACGGCGATGGTCCAGAACACGAGCCCGACCGATCCGGAAACCAGGTGGGGGAGGATCGGCTCCACCAGCAGAAGGACGGCACCGGCCACCAACAGGAAAATGATGGGCTCCATCGCCCGTAAGGCTAGGACGGCTTTCCTGTCCAACAAGGGCAAAGAACGGGCGCTGGTTATTCGATCACCCAAAAATCCTCACTTGGCCGTCCGCCCACCCGATGAAACGCTTTGTGTTGCTCCCTTTTAGATCCGGTCCTCAAACCCATGCATGATCCCACACACCCCTGCAGGATCCGGGGCTTCACGCTGATCGAGCTGCTGGTGGTCATCGCGATCATCGCCATTCTTGCCGGCATGCTTCTCCCGGCCCTCGCAAAGGCCAAGGAGCAGGGACGCCGGGCGAGATGCCTCAGCAACCTCCGCCAGATCGGGATTGGCATGACCCTCTATGCCAATGATAACCGGGACGTCCTCCTGAAGGCGCGGTTCGATGGTGGATTATGGGTCCAGATCTCCATCAACGAACCCGAAGCCGCCTCGGCGAAGCAGCTGGGACTGCCCGTTGAGACCAACGGGATGGTCGCCAAGATGTGGACCTGCCCCAATCGCCCCGATTTCCCGACCTACGAACGCGAGTACAAGCAGTTCAACATCGGGTACCAGTACTACGGAGGCATCGATCGTTGGAACAACCCGGCGGGGTCATTCGCCTCAAGGAGTCCGGTCAAGACGTCTTCGGCCCAGCCCGGCTGGGTCCTCGCCGCGGATGCGACATTGAAGGTCGACGGCAAGTGGGGTGGGGGCCGCGATTCCGCCTTCAAGGGCATGCCCGCCCACAAAGGGATCGGCAACAAGCCGGTCGGAGCGAACCACCTGACCACGGACGGGGCGGCCCGCTGGGTGTTGGCCCAGAAACTTCTGTTCCTCCACAGCTGGAACACCGGCGGCGCCCGCGATGCCTACATGTTCCAGGAGGACATCGGTGAGGACCTTGAGAAGAAGCTGCCGCAGCTCCGCCTCAAACTCTGAGTGGCGACGACCGGATGCACCCTTACCGGGTCACAATCGAGATCGTCGTGGCCGTGGACCACGTCACCGATTTGTTTGGCGCCACATGGCGGGCGATCACCGTCACGACAGGCTGACGGGGCACATCCGCTCCCCAGCGGAGAGGAAATTGGTAGCCGACACCCAGGGATGATGTCCCAGCGAAGGCCCCTAATTGACCGGACGTGAACGACCACGTCTTCAGCGGCTTCTCCGACCGCGCATAGGCCTCCCCGACGGTTCCGTCGAACATCAGGATCTCCAGGACACCGTCCCGGATCGGGATCCCCTTGGCCACGTCGGCCGTGCTGGCATAAAGACGAAGCCCGATGCCATCAGGACCCGACTTCGACCCCAGATTCAGCGCGACTGGCACGCCAAAGAGATGCAGCTCGGTCAATTGTCCACCGGTCGAGAGGCCTGCACATCCGGTCACCATGACCAGTCCTGACAGGACCACGGCCCAAATCACTGTCCACCGCCTGCGTTCCCTCATAGCGCCGGTGCTGGGTTGGTCCTGATCTGGTTCTCCCGCCAGGAGGGGCGATTGGTCCGATAATACGGCTCCAGGATGCGGCGCTGCATGTCGCCCTCCCGCATGATCTGCTTGATGTCCGCATTGTCGAGGTTGTCACGGAGCACCCGATCGGGATCGGTCAGCTTCACCGGGACCTGGGAGTTGTCCAAGACGATCGGTGTCATAAGGATCAACAGCTCCTTCCGCTCCTTCTTCGTGGTCGTGGTGCGGAACAGGACTCCGAGATAGGGGATGTCTCCGAGGACCGGCACCTTCCTCATGTTGGTCTCATTGATGGTGTCGATAAGACCCCCGATGACAATCGTCTGGCCGCTCTGGGCGCTCACCGTGGTGTTGGCCTTCCGTTGGTCGACCACAGGGGCCTGGGCCGACTTGTTGATGTCGATGATCTGCGCCGACAGCGTGCTGTTGGTCGTGCTGATCTCCATCTTCACGAAGCCATCCCGGCTGATCTTTGGCGTGACCGTCAGGTTCACACCGACGTCCTCGTAGCGGTACTGGGTGGTGAGGTTGTTCTGGGCATCGAGACGGGTCTGCTCCACGAGGGGCACCTTCTTGCCGACGTTGATCGTGGCCGGCTTGTTGTCGGCGGTGACGATCTGGGGCCGGCTCAGGACGTGCAGCTTGCCCTGGGTCTTGAGGGCCCGAAGGAGGAAGGAGAAGTCGCCCCCCTGCATACCGCCGACCAGGCCAGTCATCTTGGCCATGTCGATATCAGGCGAGAAGTCCGTCCCGATCCCGTAAGTGCTGCTGCCGGCCGTGCCCCGATAGGTCCACTCGAATCCGAGGTCGGTCTGGTTGTCGAGACGCACCTCGGCGAGCAGCACCTGGATCAACACCTGGGGCTGCGCGGAGTCCAACTCGTCGATCATCGACCGGATCTGCTCGAAATAGCGGTTGTTCGCCGAGAGCAGGATCGTGTTGCTGGTGGGTTCGGCGACAATCGCAACCTCCTGGTCAAAGAGGCGGGCCGTGGCGGAGACCGCGTCGACCCCCAGCGACTGGATGAGCTTCTGGCGTTCCTGGTCGAGGAAGTTGCGGATCGCAGTCGCGATCTCCGGGGACTGCGAGTTCTTCAGCCGGATGACTTCGGACGCCCGTTCGTGGGCCGCACTGGAGTCAAGGGTGTCGATCAACTGCGACACCAGGTTCATGTAGTGCTCGGTGCCGCCGACCAGCAGGCTGTTCGTCCGGGGATCCACCGTGACGGTCAGGGCGGTCTGCTCCGCTGTGCCCAGGGTCGCCGACGCGAGGGGCTCCTCCGAAGGCGTCCCATTCTCGGCCTTGCCCCGCACCAGGGTATACTGGACCGACCGGGTGGATCCGGTCCCGGCCGTCGGGGTCATGCGAAACATCTGGGTGATCACGTCGGCCATCTGTCGGGCATCGGCATTCTGGAGGGCGAAGACCTTGATCTTGGCCAGCTGGGGTGAGCTGGCATCCATCCGTTGGATGATCTGCTCGATCAGTCCCATGTAGTCCACCGGTCCAGAGACCACGAGGGAGTTCATCCGCTGGTCCGGTGTGATCAGCACCGATTCCTTGAGCGCCGCCGTGACGAGTTCCTGTCCCTCCGTCGTTCGGGTGATGAACTGGAGAACGGACTGCGCGTTGGGCGCCTGGTCGTTGAGCGGGGCGGGTTTGGTGTTCAGCGCCGTGTTCAGGATACCCGCCAGGGACTCGGCCCGGGCGAACTGGAGCGGGAACACCTTGATCTCACTGACCTTGGCCACCTGGTCCGTATCCAGCTTCTGGACCAGCTGACCGATCCGCTGGGCATCGGTCTCGCCGCAGGACACCACGATCGCGTTGATGCGCTCATCCGCAGTGACCGTGATCGGCACGACCTGGTTTGGAAGGTTGTCGCGGAACAGTCCCCGGACCGTGGTGACCACCTTCGTGGCGTCGGCCTTCTGGAGCGGGAAGACATGGATGGCGATACCGGTCTCCGCAGGGTCGCTGTCGAGCTTCTCGATCAGACCGGCAACGGTGCTGAGATCCTCGACCGTCGCGCCGACGAGGAGGGCGTTGATCCATTGGTCAGCGATGATGGTGATCGGATCGACCGGCTCACCTCGGACCTTGGGCGGACGATTCGCGAAGATCGGCTGCAGCGTGGCCTGCAGCTTAAGGGCCGTAGCCTTCTTCAGGGGGAACACCCGGAAGTTCAGCTTCGAGAAAACGCTCTCGCCGTCCATCTGCGGGAGCATCCGATCCATGAGGTCGAACGCCTCCTTCCCACCGGTGACGATCAGGGAGTTGATCCGATCGTCGGCGAGGACCGTGGTGGCGATGGTCCGCTCGTTGGCGTTGACCGCGACGGCATCAGCAGTGCGTTTGGCCTGGAAGAACTGCTGGAGGGTGGCGGCCAGGGTGCTGGCGCGGGCGTTCTTGAGCGGGTAGAGGCGGACGTCCGCGTTGGCGGCGAGATCCTTGGTGTCGAGACGCTTCACCACCTCCCGGACGATGCTGAGGTTCTCGGGACTCGCACTGACGATCAGGGTGTTGGACCGGGGGTCGACGCTGACCGAGAGGATGTCGCGGCTCGAATTGCCGCCCCTGGCCGCGGCATTGGCCGGACGACCCGGACGATAGAGGCCCTGGTCGACGAGGGACTTCAGGAGGGTCGACACCCGGGTGGCGTCGGCGAACTCGAGCGTGAACATCTCGAACACGCCGCCGGCAATGGTGGGTTCCTGGTCGACCTTGGCGACAAGTTCCCGGACGAGTTCCAGGTTCTCCTTGCTGGCCGAGATGATGAGCGCGTTGTTGAGGGCATCGGTCTCGACTTTGATCTGATCGCTCGGAAGGGGCGTGCCTCCGGGGAGCAGCTGGGCCTTCTGACGGGCTGCGAAGAGGCTCTCGAGCATGGTGGCGACCCGGGCGGAGTCATTGAACCGCATCGGAATCACCGTGAGGGTCAGCGCTGGGTTGTCCTGCTTGGCGTCGAGGCGCTTCAGGAGATCGTCGAGCGTCCGGTTGTCCTCCTGGCTGGCGGCCACGAGGAGGGAGTTGCTCCGGGTGTCGGCGAGGATGATCGGTTTGTTGCGCTGCATGTCCGCGGTGCGGATCACGGCGTAGCGCTGCTCGAAGAGGGTCGCGAGGGTGCTGGCCACAACGCGGGCATCGGCAAACTCGAGTGGGATGAGGCGGACCCGCCCGCTCAGTGCCGGTGCCGCCTGGTCGAGCTGCTTGGCCAGGGTCTGCACCAGTTCAAATCCCTCGCGGGCACCGCCGACGAGGAGCGCATTGCTGCGCTGGTCGGCCATGATGATGACCTTGAGGGCCTCGGCCTGCCCTTGGTTGAGGCTCGCCCGCTGGGTCACCCGGGCGTCCATGAGCTTCTGGAGCGTCGGGGCGACGACGTTGGCGTCGGCATGTTCCAACGGGATTAGCGCGATGTCGCGAAGATCGAAGGGCAGCTTCTGGTCGAGACTCTTGAGCAGACCTTCGATGATCGCGAAGGCCTTGTTGTTGCCGGCGACGATGAGCGAACCCGTCCGGGCATCGACCGTGATTACCGGACGGTCTTCGTTGCGGAGCGTGGTCGACCGCGGTCCGGTGAAGAGATCCGAGAGGACCTTCTGAACGGCGGCGGGATCCGAGTGCTCCAGCGGGTAAACCCGGACGGTCTCCAGTCCCGAGGCGGCCGGGATGTCGAGCTGCTCGATGATGTCGGCGATGAGCGGCAGATTGTCGCTGCGCGCGGCGACGACGAGGATGTTGGCCTGGTCGTCGGCCTGGATGGTGAGCGCCGGCCGGTTCTTCGGAGTCTGGTTGGACTGGGCCTTGGTGCCATCCCGAAGGGTCCTGAGCCGGGTGATCTGGGTCGAGAGACCCTCGGTTCCCGGGACCGCGGTACCCTCGGTGAAGACCGACTGCAGGAGGGGCAGAAGCCGGGCAGCGGACGCGTGCTTCAGACGGAACAGCCGGACGTCGGTCGTGTAGAGGAAGACCTCCTTGTCCATGTCGGCCACGATCTTCTGGGCGAGGTCGAGACTCTCGGGGTGGCCGCTCAGGATCAGCGTGTTGCTGCGGGCATCGATGGCGACGTTCAGGGGCTGGACGAGCGCCTTGCCCTGGTCGGCCGGCTGACCGCCGGGGCCGCCGGGACCAATGGCGAGGTTCTTCGCCTGCGAGAAGACGTTGTTCAGCGTCTGGGACACCGCGGCGGCGTCGGCATTCTCGAGCTGGATGAAACGGACCTTCACTCCTTCGAGGACGGCGACGGAATCCATCTGCTCCACCACGGCCTTGAGGGCCCGGAGGTTGTCGGTGGTCGAGGTCAGGATGATGCGGTTGCCGCCCCCGGTGCCGGCGACAGGATCCGTGGCGATGCGGATCGGCTTGGAAAGATCGAGCAGGACGGTGTCGCCCCTGTCATTGCGGACCTTGAGGCGGCGGATGTGTTCCTGGAGTTCCCGGGCCTCGGGGGTGGAATCCCCCGCGGAGCCCGGCCGAAGCATGCCCTGGAGGACGGCAGCCAGCTGGCCCGCGTTGGCCTTCTTGAGGGAGACGATCTCGACCTCGGCCTCGACATTGGCGGTGGGCTTGTCGAGGGACTGGATGAGCTTCTCAACCTGGCTGGCGGTATTACCGCGGGCGATGACCAGCATGCCCCGACCACGGGAATCGACCGCGACCGTCACCGGATCCCCAGGGCGTGAGGCGGTGAGCTGCGTTACCATCTGCTGGACCAGCGGCAGGATCTTCTCCGGGGCCGCATGGGTGAGGGGCACGACCTTGAACTCCAGCTGGGCGACCTGACCGGCCGTATCAAGCTGCTTGATGAGCGATTCCATCAGCGCGAAGTCGGTCGGACGCGCCCGGACGATCAGGCTCCGGGTGCGAGGTTCGGCCACGACCGTGATCTTGTTCTGGGGCGTGATGATCTTGGGTTGACCTCGTGAATCCTCGATCTGTACCGGATCCATCTTGAGGAGTTCCTGCAGCGTCCGGGCCACCACCACCGGATCGGCATCCTTGATCGCGAAGACGCGGAACTCGGCCTCGTTGCCGTAGAAGTTCAGGGACAGCTCGCCGATGAGGCGCTCGACGGCGTCGAGTTCCTGGGCGGGGCCGGACAGGATTAGGGCGTTGGCGGGTTTGTCGACCGCGATGACCACCTCTGGGCTGTTGGTCTGGGTGCTCGGATCCGCGTTCTTCGGAGGCTCGACCTTGTCGGTCACACGGAGCGGGGTCCCAGAGACCTGCGGATAGATGTTCTGGAGCATCGTCGCCATCTGATCGGCGGTGACCCGCTCCAGCGGACGCACCCGGACCAGCACAGCCGAGTCACGTCCCTGGTCGTCGAGACGCGAGACGAGATCCTGGATCTGCGGGATGTCGCCACGCTTGGCGATGATGGTGAGCGAGTTCGACGCAGAGTCGGGCTCGATCACCGGACGGTCGGCGCGGGCGCGATCCTCGAACAAGCTGTCGAGCTTTGAGGCCAGGTCGAAGGCCTTGGCCTTCTTCAGCCAGACGAACTGGACGTCGCGATCGGATCGCTCCGGGGCCTTGTCGAGGGTCGGCAGGACCTTGTCGACCATCCGGAAGTGGGCCTCAGTGGCCGAGATGATGAGGCTGTTGGAGCGTTCGTCGATCGACACGCTGACGGAGGCGTTCCTGCGACCGCCCTCGCCGTCACCGCCGCCGGACCGCCGGTAGAGGTTGCGGGAGACCGACTGGAGCAGTTGCTGAATCACGCTGGAGACCTCCCGGGCGCTGCCGTTCTCGAGCTTGTAGATCCGCACCTCAATGTCCCCGCTGCCAGGACCTTCCTGGTCGAGTTCCTCGACAATCCGGAGGACCTCCTGGACGGCATTGGTGGGACCGTTGAGGAGGAGGCTGTTCGCACCGGCGACGGAGGTGACACTGACGCGTCGGATCATCCCGGGCAGGGCGCGGTTGGTCATGACCCGGTTGACGGCCTCGGCGAGGTCATCGGCCCTCCCCCTCTTGAGCTTCACGGTCTGGATGACGTTCTGACCCTCGGGACCGGTCTGATCGAGATTCTTCACCAGGTCCTCGATCCTGGTGAGGGTGGCCGCCGGGGCTTCGACGACGAGGGTGCGCTCGTTGCCGCCCATGCCCACGACGACCCGCTCGGTGGGTTCGGCGTTGGTGATCTGCCGGGCGTAGACCTGGCTGATCATGGTGACGAGGGTGTTGGCGGTGGTCCGCTCAAGGTTGAACACCTTCACCTGTCGTGCGCCCTGGACCGAGGCGACGTTCTGGAGGACGCCCACGATTTCCTCAAGGGCACCCAGCTGGCGCTCGCTGCCGGCGACAATGATCTGGTTGCTGGCGGAATCCTCGATCAGCAGCGGCTCGGTAGTGCCGAACTCGGGGTTGTTCCGCGCCTGGTCCTGGTAGAGCTGCCGGACCTTCGGCAGCAGTTCCCCGGCACGGCGCTCCTTGACCGGTAGAACTCGCATCGTCCGACCTGCAGAGGCCCCCAGCGAGGAGTCGAGCTGCTCGATGATGACCGAGGCCGACTGAAGCTCCTTTGGGTCACCCGTCGCGATGATGGTTCGGGTCTTCGAATCTGTGACCACGCTGACCCGCTTCTGCGGACGGCCGTAGGCGTCGTAGCGGACCAGCGCGGTGCCGAGGATTTCAACGACTTTATCGGGATCCGCCGACTTCACCTTGAACACGCGGGTGGAGGCGCTCTGGGCCCCGACCTTGTCGAGCTTCTGGATCAGATCCTCCAGCAGCGCCAGTTCGTTGGTGGCTCCGGTGAGGATCAGCCGGTTCCCATTCACGTCCGGCGTGATGAGGGTGTCGGCGGCGAAGGACCCCGGGCGGTTCTTGACCTGCTCCTGGTAGAGGGTGCGGAGGGTTGGGACGAGCTCGACAGCATTGGCCGACGTCAGGTCGATGATTCGGGTATCCCGCGTCACCGACTCCGGCGCCCCGCCGCGCAGCTTACCGATGATCAACTCGATCTCCCGGAGCTGGTTGGTCCGACCGGTGAGGATGAAACGGGCGTTCTTGGCGTCGGCGATGATCGAGGCATCGGCCGGATCGCTGGCGTCGCGACCGCGGAAGCGATCGTTGTAGAGCTGCTGGACGAGCGGCTGCAGGCGATTGAGTTCGTCGACCGTCCCGACCGGAACCATCTGGGTCTCACGGGTGGCCCGCTGGACTTGGGCGGACTGCACCTCATCGACGATCTGGGTGACGACCTGCAGCTGGGCATCGTTGCCGGCGATGATGAGCTGGTTGCTCTCGGGTTCCTCGAGGATGAGGATATCGGAGGTGGCGAGTTCCGGGAGGCTCTTGATACGGTCGGAGTAGAGTTGGCGGATCTTGGGAGACAGAGTGGCTGCCTTCCCCTGCTTGAGGGTGACGACGCGGGTCTTGCGCTCAGGCTGGGAACCCAACGACTGGTCGAGCTGTTCGATGATCACCGAGACACCCTGGAGCTCCTTAGGGTCCCCGGTGACGATGAGCGTCCGGGTCTTGGGATCGACGGACACGGTCGATCGCTTCTGGGCGCGCCCGTAGGCGTCGTACCGAACTAGAGAGGTGTTGAGGATCTCCGCCACCTTCTCGGGATCGGCCGACTTGATCTTGAAGACCCGGGCAGAGGCGCTCTGGCTGCTGACCTTGTCGAGCTGTGCGACAAGGCGTTCAACGGCGGCAAGCTCGTTGGTGTCACCCACCACGATCAGCCGGTTGCCTCCCGGATCGGGTGTCAGGACGGTGTCGGGAGGCTGGTTCCCGAGGCGGCCCTTGGCTTCCTCGAGATAGAGGGTGCGGACGGTGCTGGCCAGCTCCACGGCACTGGCGGTGGTCAGGTCGATGATCCGGGTCTGCCGGGTGCCGGCACCGGTCTTGATCGGTCCGATCTGCTGGATGATCGCTTCGATCTGGGTGAGATGCTCGGGCTTGCCAGTGAGGATGAGGCGTCCGTTGCGGGGATCGGCGAGGATCTGGGCGTCGGCCGGATCGGTGTCGAGCCGGTCCTTCCAACGGTCCTGGTACAGCTGCTGGATGAGCGGCACGAGCCGGCTCGCCTCGGTGCTGCTGCCAACCTCAACGGTGCGGGTCTCACGGGCACTAGTGCCGGTGGTGGCCGTAGACTGAAGGCGTTGGACAATGCCCTCGAGGATCGGCAGCTGATCAGCGCGCGCGCTGACGAGCAGGCGTCCCGTCTTGCCGTCGCTCACGATCTGGGCATCGGGGCTGCCGAGCTGGGGGGTGCTCGACAACTGGTCGCGGTACAGCTGCTGGATGAGCGGCATGAGCCGCTGGGCCTCGGAAAGCTTGCCGAGGTCGAAGACCTTGGACTCGCGGCTGGGTTTGGGTTCGCTCTCGAGGGTGGAGGTGATCTGCCGGACCGCCTCGGCCTGCTCAGACGTGCCCTGGACAAGGATCCGGTTGCCGGCGGCATCGGGATATAGCGTGGCCGGCTTCAGGGTCTTGCCCTGGGACTGTTCGGCGTAGATCTGCTGAACCCGCGGCAGGAGCTCGGAGGGGGTTGCGTTCTTGAGGGCGACCGGATGGAGCTCCCTTGCCCCTTGGTCGGGTCGTGCATCCAGCGTTGCGACGAGGGACTCGACCTGGGCGAGCATCGTGGGCGAGGCGAAGACGATCAGACGCTTGTTGCTCGGGTCGGGCGTCAGGGTGAACAGACCTGCGATGTTGCGTCCCGGATTCTGGGCGGCGAATGACTTGTTGATGAGGGCCGCGAGCGCGTCGGGATCCCCTTTTACCTCGAGGATCTTGAGCGTGCGGGGCGCCTGAGAGGATTCCCCACCGTCGAGCTTCTCGATGACGGACTCGACGTCCTGGAGATCGGTCCGGGAGCCGGAGACGATGAGGGAGTTGGACTTCTCATCGGCGGTGATGGAGACGCGTTTGACCGGCTGGCCGCGTTGGTCGAAGCGGGTCATGGCGCTGGCCACAATCGGGGCCATTACCACTGCGTCGGCCTGGTTGAGCTTGAACACTCGGGCGCCCGGAGCCTGCTGCGGGCTGTTGTCGAGGCGGTTCACGATGCCGGCGATGATTTCGAGGTCAGCAGCATCGCCCGTGGCGATGAGCCGGTTGGAGACGGGGTCGGCAGTGATCTTCGCGGTGGCGACGTAGTTGGCGCCCCTCTGATCCTTCATGAGATCACCAAACAGGGTGGCGACGGTGGTCTCGAGAGCCCGGGCGTCGGCGGACTTGAGCTCGATAACCCGCATCTCGCGCGGACCCGACTCGGGTCGGCTGTCGAGCTGCTGAATCATCTTTGCCGCGGCCTCAACCGCGGATGCCGATCCGGTGACGACAAGGCTATTGCTGCGGGTGTCCGTGAGGACCTTCACCTGCTGGCTCTGGGCGTTGAGGCTCTTGTCGACGAGGCCGGCGAGATCAGCGGCGGAGGCGGAACGAAGGCGGATCACCCGGGTCTCGTCGCGGTCCGATTTGCGTTCGGCGGGATCGAGCTGACGGATGATGGCCTCGACGCGTGCGATCTCGCGATCGCTGCCGCTGACCATGATCCGGTTGTTCTTGGTCTCCGACAGCAGCGTGGCGGCGCCCCCGGCGGGTTCCGGCTGGCCACGGAGCTGTTCCTGGTAGAGCTGCTGGACGAGCGGGGTGAACTCGGCAGTGGTCCGACCATAGAGCTCAACGCCCTTGAACTGCCGCGGGGCGGCGGTCGCCGGGGAGACATCGAACTGTTTCACCAGGGTGCGGATCCGGTCCTGGTCCTTCGACGTGGCCAGCACGATCAGCTGCTTGCCCGTCGGATCCGCCATGACGGTGGGAGTGGGGCTTCCCTGCGTGGAGAGCTGGCCCAGGAGCTGGATGACGAGCGGAAGGACCTCCGCGGCAGGCTTGGCCTGGAGCGGGAGGACTGCGAGCTCACGTTCAGCCTGGGCGGGTTGGGTGTCGACGATGTCGATGACGGCATCAATTTCCTTGAGCTGGTCGGCTGTCGCCGTAACGAGCAGGCGGTTGTTGGCGGCATCGGCCACGATGGAGGGCTTGGGCAGGCTCGAGAACCGGCGATCGGCCATTCGTTCATTCACGAGGCTCTGGATCTGGGGCAGGGCGATCTCGGTGCGGCTGTTCTTGAGCGGGATGACACGGAGGTCGCGGGCCTTGACCTGCGGCTTGTCGGCCTGGAGCTGGGTGACGAGGTCCTCGATGCGCCTCAAGTGGTCCGCGCTGGCGGTGACGATGAGGCGACCGGTCTGGGTGTCGGAGAGGATCTTGGCGTGGGCGACGCTCGAGGTGGAACCATCGGCGGTCTGGTTCCTATACAGCTGCTCGACCAGCGGCTGGATGCGACGTGCCTCCTCAGGGGATCCAACCTCGATGAACCGAGTGATGAGTTGCGTCGGCTGCGATGTCCCGGTCTCGAGCTGCGCAACGATGTCCGCCGCGGTCTGGAGGTCAGTCGGTGTGCCGGTGACGACGACACTCTGGCTGCCGGGGTCGAACGTGACGCTGGCGGTGGTAACAACCTGGCCCGTCTTCTCCCTCCGGGTGAGGGCCTGGCGCAGGATAGTGGTGACGTTGGTGGCCTCGGTGGACCGCGGGCGGAAGATGCGGGTGAGCTGGACCGCCTGGGCCTTGTTGGGCACCGGGGTGTTGTCGCGGGCAAGGCCTTCGGCTCCGACGAGCCCCTTGTCGACCCGGGTGATGAGCTGCTCGATCTGGTCGAGCTGACCCGGCAGCGGCGCGGCGACGATCAGACGGTTCTGGGCGTTGTCGGCAATGACACGAGCCTTGGTGGCGGCGGCGGATCCGGTCTCACCCGGCGCGGCGACTCCGGGGATCGCCTGACGGATCATCGTGGCAAGCTCCTCCGCCTTGATGGTCTGCGGGTTGTAGATCCGGACATCCCCCGCGGCACCGTCCTTCTGCTCGAACTTGTTGATCAGCTCCTCGGCCAGCTCGAGGCGTTCGGTAGGTCCGAACAGCACTAGTGTGCGCGAGGCCTCATCGTAGACCGCCGTGATGTAATCGTTGGGATCCGCGGGCAGCACCTCCATCGCCTTCGTGTTCGGGTTGTAGGACGTCCGCTTCGGGGCGGTGGAGACGCCGAAGGTCCGATTGAGTAGGTCGGCAACAATCGCACCCGAGGCATTGATAAGCGTGTAGCTCCGCATCTGCCGCTCGGCGGCCTGTTCAGAGCCGATGGTGGCAAGGAGGGATTTGACCCGCTGGATGTTGACGAGCCGGTCGGTGACGATCAGCCCCCTCCCCCGACCGAGGGGGGCGACCGATCCGGCCTGGGACAACATCGGTAGGATGGATTCGGTGATTTCCTTGGAATCGAGGTTCTTCGAATCGAGCACCACGGTAACCACCTCGTTGGGGCGGATATCCGTGGCGGGTTCGGTCCCGCGCAGGATCCGCAGGGGCATTGCCTGGAGGTTCTTGAAGGGGACTACCCGGAGGTTGTTGCCGTCCTCGAGCAGCATCACGCCCTTCATCGCCAGCATGAGGTTCAGCGTGTCCAGCGCCTCGGTGTAAGTGTAGGCGTTGGGATCGTCGTAGGTGAGCGTGCCCACGACGTTGGTGTCGGACAGCAGCGGCTTTCCGGCCATCTGGGCGAAGCGCTCGATGACGTCGGTGTACGGGATGCCGTCGAACTGGAACCGGATGTTCCGAGGCGCAGCGGCGACAGGCGCGGACGGGGCGTTCCCGCGGACTACAACCTCCGGACCGGCGGACGGGGCATTGGATTTGGCGGCGTCCTGGGCGAGGAGGTGGGGGGCCGTGGACAGGACGGCTCCGAGAAGGAACGGGCGGATCATGGAAACAGGAAACGGGAATCGGAAAGGTACGTCCCGCAAACCAGGTTGGGGACGGGGGAGTTGTCCGGGTTTATTCACCCAGATGAGCGGAGGGCGGAGAGCCAAAGTCCCAGCGTGGGGCGCTGGACGGGTGGGTGATGCAGTGTCCTGCATCACCTGGATGCACGGAGTGCATCCAGCGGAGGCGTGATCGGAAGTCTGCGGTTCAGAGTCACCAAAGCCCGAGTCCGAGGATGCACCCAGGGTGGGTGGGTGCTGGCGCACCCAGTACTGCAGGGCACTGCAGCACCCACCGATACCCTCGGCACCACGGGATCCAACAGCCACACCAGCTGTATCGAAAACAGCGGGTTCTCCTGCCGGGGATGGGGGCATCGCGGGGGGCATCCTTCTCAGGGTTTCTTCGCGAGCGTTTCGGGAAGCTCGTCCGGGGCGAGGCGCCGCTTCTCAGCCAGGGTCTTGCCCCGCTCCACCGCCCAGTAGCCGTCCTCCATTTGGAGGATGAGCCGGCTGTGGGACACGAGCAGCGAGTTGCCCGGCATCGGCATCGGACGGTAGTCGACGTGGGCGATGCGGCCTCCCGCCAGTTCCTCACCCACGCGATACCGGACTGTCTTCTGGGCGGCCAGATCGCGGATGTGGATCTCCGGTTCTCCGTTCCATTCCGAGAGGGACACCACGCGAAAGATCTCGGGGCCGGGCGGCACTCCAGGCTTGGAGGGCGCCGGAGCAGGTTGACCCGGCTGTGGCTTCTCGGGCGGCCGCTTGATGTAGGGCCGCAAAAGATCCCGAGAAACGATGCTGTTGAGTAGGTGTCGCTCCGGGGACTCGAGTGTGAGGGACGGTACCAGGTTGGTTCGTTCCACATCGGGCGCCGGATCCATCACAAGGGTCAGATATCGGAACCGGACCCGGACAACCCCGGGCCTGTCGCCAATCGACACCGATAGGTTCTCGGTCCGATGCAGCCACGGGGAGTGGTTGAGCAGAAAGAGCAGGTTGACCACGTTCGTCAGGGGACCGTCGCCCTGGACATTCCAACCGATCTCGCTGGCACCCCGGAGCTTCCGGGGGCCAAGGGGCAACCGGGTGAAGTCGGCCTCCTCGAGTCCCGCCGCGGTGATCTGCTTCGTCAGTATCTCCCCCGACCGCGCACTGGCCTGGTCGACGGTGTCGGCAAAGGACGTGCGGGTAATCTGCTTGAGCCGGTCCTCGGCAGCGAAGTAGTTCCGACGTTCGGCCTGGATCTTCCCCAGGCGTTCCCGAGCAATGGCGATCTTCTTATCCACCTCCTTCAGCGGGGACAGAAACACCCAGCGGAACCCGAAGCCCACCACGAACAGGACCACGATGCCACCGACCAGGCCCGTGAGGAGTTTCTCGCGCTGGTTCACTGGACTCCTTTCTTCCAGGCGGCGGTGTCGAGGGACACATCGTCGATCGGCCGTGCCGGGGGCTTCACCTTGTGGAGATCGATCTTGAGCTTGGCCGGAACCAGGACCTCCACGTTGGAGCGGAACTCGTAGCCGAAGCGGTCGGCCCCCGGAGTGATGGCGATGGGTTTGACCTCGTATCCGGCGGCGACGAGCTGCTTCTCCAACCGAGCCAGCGTCTCGCCGCTGCGGGCCTGGACAGCGAGGCGGATGGCGTTCTGGCCGGTGACAGCGATGGAGCCGAGGTAGATCTCCTCGCTGGGAGGCAGTACCGAGGTGAGATAGGCGTAGTGGTCGAGCCAGTCCCGTTCTCCACGGACCCAGTCCTCCACGACGGCGGTCTGGCGGGTGAGCTTCTGGTAGACAGGTCGTTTCTTCTCGGCATCGGCCAGCTCGGCATTGACCGCCTGCAGGACAGCGTTGCGGCGGGTGATCAGCCAGGATCGGGTTCCGAGCACGGCCACCAGAACAACCACCGCAGTCGCGGTGCCGCCCAGAAGGGCGAGGCGTCGATAGTCCCGCGGCACCGCAGGGCGCTTTGGGTTGACGAAATCGAGCGGGAGTCCATCGGGATCGCCAACGCCAAGGGCGAGTCCGATCGGCGCCACGGCACCAGCGGATTCCTTGTGGAGATCTGCGGAAAGTTCCAGGGCGGTTCCAGGGTCGAGCACCGTGCAGGGCGTCGGGGTCCGTGACGCCAACGCCTCGACCACTGCGGCTTCCTGTCCGGTGCATCCGGCGACCAGGATGCGGCCAATGGGGGCTTCGATCCCCATGCCGCCATAGCTGTGAAGGGTTCGGATCACCTCGATGGCAGCCGAACCGACCCAGCTGTCGGAGGACGCGGTGTCTCCGGACGGGCGGAGTGCACCCCCGCGGCTGAAGCGAAGGGCCCCGTCCGCCACGATGTCGATGCCGACCTCCTCGGGTCGGATCGTCACCAGGGCCGTCGCGTCTTGGGACGCCTCAAGCCGACAGGCCTGGATGCACCGGGCGTTGGCATCGGGGAGCAATCCGAGCCCTACCAGCCGGAACCCGGCCGCTTCGGCAAGCTTCTGGTATGAGTCGACCTCATCCCGCCGCACCACGGCCGCCAGCACCTCAACCTTGTTCGCTCCAGCGCCCTCGGGAGCCAGACTGGCATCCTTCTCCACGGGGGTCTCCGTCGTCGCCACGATCCGACGCAGTACCCGGAAGTCGATGACCGCCTCCTCGAGACGGAAGGGAAGGTCTTTAGCGACCTGGAAGTGCACCAATGAAGCCAGCTCGTCCACACGGCCGATTTCCGGGACGGTCAGGGTCCTCAGGACTACCCGCGCTCGGGGCACTCCCATGACAACGGCAGTGGGTCTGATTCCGAGACGGTTCAGTGTCCGTCGCAGCGCCGCACCCATGATTGTGGGGTCATTCCGATCCACCTCCGGCGCCAGATCGAGGACACCCGACACCACCTGTCCGATCACCCCGCGCGCGCGCGTCTGGACCACCCGAAGGGTGAGCCCCTCGAGGTCGAGCGCGGTGACCTGGGAGGGCATCTTCGGCCGGGGTTCCCTTCGGAGCCCGAACCGTTTCAGAAGCCCTTCGATCAGCTGTGTGCGATCAGCCATGGATGCGTTTCGTGCTGTGTCCGGATCGAGGCACCCAGTGTGCCCCGGCCGGGGGGGATTGTTCCAGCGTCTCGGGCGAAAGATTGAAGGGAAGTCCCAGCCGGGTGAGATCCCGGAGGCGGGTGAGGACGGGCGTCTCCCCCGAGACGTCCACCTCGGCCTCCAGGACCCGATATCGGCCAGACGGCAGGGCGTATCCGATGACATGGAAGCGAAACTGGTAGGCCCGGGTGGTCAGATGCGGCACAACGGCCTTGAACTTCGGTAGATCGAGAAGGCCCTCGGTGAGGAGCCAGGCCGGCGTTGACCGCTGTTCCGCGCGGAGTCCCTCCCGGGCGGCCACAATGGATTCCGCGGTGGGGAGATCCATCCCGGGCAGGGTGGCGAGGACGATCGAACTCGCCGTGTTGAGGTTGATCAAACCCTCCCGGGCGGCCGTCGTGCCGGAGCTCTGAACGGTGAACAGATCCAGCAACCGTGGCAGTTCCTCGCGGGTGATGCCCGAGGGAATCTCGATCGGCGCACCCGATTCATCCGTAGTTCGCACGACATCCTCCAAGGCGTCTACCGGATGGGTGAGGCGGCGGTTCGTGCGTCGAAGGGCCGCGAGATAGTTCGTGAACGCGAGGGGAAGACCCTTTTCGGGCAGGACAATACTGGCCTGGTTGATGTCGAGGCGGGGTTTGCCTTCGGCGGTCAGATCCGGATCTGTCGAACCCACGGTAAAATACTGGGCCATTCCATGGTCCAGGCGCCCATCCCGGTTGTCCCCGGGCGGGCTCTCGTCGCCATCGTCCTCGTTCGGATCGAGGCGCCCGTTGAGATTGGTATCCTCGCCAAGCAGGAGTTCCGTGGTGAAGCCCGGGGTGTCCAAGAGGTCCTCAACGGCGTCGACTCGACCGATCCTACGGAGGACAGGAACCGGAATGGTGTTGGTGGACGACTGCATGGGCGCATCCGGATCCGCCATCGCGTTCGGGATGGGTTCGCCCAGCGGTTCGGAAGTGGAATCCGCCATGGCCAAGGTCGGCACGGGTGCTTGGCCGAGTCGTGCCCTGAGAAACTGCGCCATCTCCGGGGTCATGCGGGGAACCTTGGCAAGGTCTGCACCACCGGGCTGATTGACGTTGATCCGTGAGGCGAGGTCCGTGAGGCCAAACCGGACTTCCGTTGTGGACTCGCTGTCGCCAGGTGAAAATACGCTGAAGAACCAGCGATCGGAGCCATCCTCAAAGACCAGCCGTTCCCGGAAGACCGAAGGGTTGTCCGCCCAGTCCATGGTACCACCGCGTGCTGCCGACGCCATCTCGAGGGCCTGCTGCACTCCGCTGAATGCGGCGGACCACGACTGTTCCAGGCTGCCACTGGCGGCGGCGGCAGTCTCTTCGGCCCGGTTCCGGAACAGCAGACTGACCGTTACCATCGAGATCAGCAGAATGAAAACGAGGACGGCCAGCAGGACGAACCCCCGACGCGCCGGTCCTCCTCGCTGCTGATGGATTGGAGGCCCGGTCATGGTGTCGATAGCTCCTCCTCTTCCAGAGGTTCGGATCGGCCGATACGGCTGCCGGCGGGAAGGGCGATCACGCGTTGAAACACGTCCCCGGTGTAGTCCTCGGGCTCGACCCCGGGTTCGAGGGGATCCCAGCCCAGAGTGATCTCAACCCCGGCAGGCGTGGTCCCATTCGTCCACCGATCCAACCACACCACCCCATTCCAGTAGCGGAGTCGCATGTAGCGGATCTGATCGGTAAGGGGTTCGACCGGGGCATTGGTGATGGCCTCGGTGATGCTGTTCGTCTCCGGGGTCACAATGGGGGTAACGGCCTCGGACGACGTGGAGGGCACTGGGAGGGAGGGCTTCGGAATGCTGGCGTTCTCGAGACGGGCAATGCCTTGGACCGCGAGGTTGGTGCCGTCAGCCGCCCAGACCGGACCGAAGGCTATCCGCACCGAACCGCCTGCGCCCCGGGGTTCGAGACGGATCCTGGAGAACGTCATGGAGGTGGCATCCCCATCGAACCCCCCCCCGCCCGGGGCTCCGGGTAAAGCCGATCGCAGGTCAGCGGTAAAGCGATCGAAGACGAGGCGCATCGCCGCAAGACGCTCGGATTCCCGAAGGACCTGTCCCCTCATGTCGGCCACTTGTCTGTAGAAGGCCATGGCGACGCCGAGGAGGACCGCGGTGATGGACAGCGCGAGGAGGATCTCAATCAGAGTGAAGGCCGAGGCCTTTCCGACACGACGCGACAAACCGGCGCGACGAGGTGTGGAAAGCCAAGTCATGGGGCAACCCCTCCAGAACCTGGGCTCGAAGTCAGCGTGTTGGTACCTGAGGTCTGGGCCCGGACAACTTCTCCCAACCGTTGGACGACCGGGGATTCCCGATGGCGGATCACCACCTCGACGCGGACCAGACCGGAGGGTCCCGCAGCGGCCCCCGAGTCCATCGGAGAGACAAGGACCTCAGCAGTCCAGGCATCCAGGGGCGTCGGGAAAGGCTGCTGTCCCTGACCTGCTGCAGGGCGGATGCCCAGCTGGACCTCTGCGAGAGTGCTGGCCGCCAGATTGAGGGCCTGAAGTCCAAGGCGTTGGCGCTCCAGGCTTCCCATGGAGGCGTTAAGCGCACTGGTCACAATCGCCGCCGCGGCTGCAAACAGCGCCACCGCCAACAGCACCTCGAGCAGCGCCGCTCCAGACCGACCTCTGGATCGAAAGCGGCCCATCATGGATTGGTTTTCTCGGGAGAATCCCAAATCACGGACGAATCCGTCGTGGTGGCCGGGGGTTCCGACGGATTCGTTGCCGCGAGATCGGGGCGCTCGAGCCACTCTCGGCGGGTGGTCCCGGTCAGACCCGACAACCGGAGCCGAAGCCGTCGGCCATCCTCTGGGTCCTTGGAACCCAGGATCCAATCCGCAGAGTCACTGGAACCATCCGGGTAGAACGTGATCTGTAGGACCGAAGCCTCTGCCATATCGACCCCCTCCACGGCCACTGAATCGCCAGAAGTCGGGTTGGCCGACGCACCGCCATTGCTGTTCGGGATCCCGACCTGGGGCCTCTGTGGATCGGCCAGCACATGGGGCTGGATCTCGATGAGCTCCTCGATCCGTTCCCGGAAGCCCTCCACGCCTGGCAGCGGTTCAAAGATCCCCGGCCGCCTCAGTGGGTCCGGTTCCCAGAGCACTTGGAGACCCGAGGCTGGTGACATTGGCAACGAGGGCGTCGGTGCATTGGTGCCGGAAACACGACCCGAGTCGGATCCTGGCAGAATTCCAGAAGGGCCTACCCTCACACGGACCTGTCGGCCCGAGGTTGCAGACTGGGCCCGGGCGAAGCGGAGCAACATTTCGACCTGGTCGGCCCCTTCCTCGAGCCGAGCTCCTCGTTGGAGCGAGTCCCATCCGAAGATTAACCCGCCCGCCAAAAGCAGGATCAGGGAGACGGTGAGGACGAGTTCAAAAAGAGTGAACCCGGACCAGGCCGCCCTAGCTGGTCGACCCGGGACTCTCATCACCCCTTCAGCGCCTCTGAGGTTCAGTTCGACCCCGCGCCCCCGGTGGATGGAGCGCCGTCCTGAGTGTCGCTAGCAAGCTTCACATCGTCCTCGGTATCCGGCTGACCGTCGGGTCCAACCGAGGAGAGCTTGTACGGCAATGCGCCGGAGTTCTGTCCCTGCGTGGTCGTGTCCGCGAGCTCGTAGCGGATTTTGTTGTTCCAGGGATCATCGAGGGTGGTGCCCGGCTTCAGATAGGGTCCCTGCCACTTCTCTCCGAGGCGCTCGTTCTCGAAGGTCGGCTTCTTCAGAAGCGCATCGAGCCCGCCTTCCTGCTCGTTCGGGTAATGCCCGAGGTTCAGGCGATAGGTGTCCAAGGCATTGGCGACCTGTTGGAGCATGAGCCGGGTGGTATTCCGCTCAGCTCCCTTCTGCTGCGGAAGCACGAAGACTACCAAGGCACCGGCCAGGAGCAGAATGATGACGATGACGAGGAGGATCTCGATCAGGGTGAACCCGGAAGCCTGGCGGCGGCGGAGCGTGTGGCGAAGTTGGGGAACGGTCATGCGAACTGGCTGTGAAAGCCCAGTCTTAGCCGGACGGGCAGAACCCGGACAAGATTCAACTGCGTTGCAGATAAAATTGGGGGTCGAAGGGACACACTCTGAGATGGAGAGGGGGAACGAGATTCGAGGCGTGGATCGTCCTGGCGGGTTCATTTTCCCGCGGTCCGGAAAGCGACCGGGCAGATCAAATCCAGTGATCGCCAGTCCATTCCCGTCCGGATCCGGTTCCCTTCGTCGTGCTTCACGACTCCGCTCCTCGGCGTGAGTCCGCTCCCCTCCCCTGTGGATCAGGCCGTTTTCGACCCGATGGTGAGACGTGGTGGACCCCAAAAACACAGGGGAATCAGCGCCAGCATCGGCAACAGCGACGCTAGGGCCAGACCCAGATTGAAGGAACCCGTCAGGTCGGCAATCTGCCCAAACCCCTTCTGCACGTAGCCCGGGACCAGCCAGCCTGCGACACCGGCAATCCCGGTGACCTTGCCCTGGTGCTCGGCCGACAGGTCCTGGGTGAGGCTGTGGTAGATCGGGAAGACCCCCAGCGCCCCTGCTGCCCCAAGGCCCAAAACAGCCAGGAGCACTGGTCCACGCCCAAGCCAGGGCACCAAGGCGACTAGTCCACACAGCGCTGCGGAGATCCCGAACACGACGACCCGGGCCGAGTGGACTGGCAGTCCTCGGAGAGCCATACGGGTGGCAACAGCCCCGGCCAGGAGGCATCCCACGTCGGCCGCGGCGAACCACGCGGAATTGAAATAAAGTGCCTCCGCCTCGGGATAACCCCGGCCTTCCTGAAGGAACTTCATCAGCCAGGCCCGGTACACCTGCCAGGTCGTGTTGATGCAGGCCAGGACGCACAGGATGATCCCGAATCGACGGCTCATCAGAACCTTCCAGAACGGGGTCGTCCCACCTGCGATGGCAGACCCCGCGTTCCCAGATGGGAGGTCTCCGTCCCGGACCAGCAGCAGCCACGGGAGAATCCAGAATGCACCCGCGATCCCAACTACCAGGAACGGCAGCCGCCAGGCACCATCGCCTTCACCCATCAGAGCGCGCAGGATCAAGGGTGTCGTGATCGCCCCTACGGTTGCGCCGCTCTGCAGGAGCCCGTTTCCAAGGGACCTCCGGCGATCGTCCAACAGATGCCGGGTCGTGCGAATGGCACAGGGCCAATGACCCGCCTCAAAGAACCCGAGGAATCCTCGCGCCAGCCAGAGTTCATGTGCATTGGAGGCCCAGCCGGTCAGGAAGCCGGCGATCGACCACGCCAGCAACACACCAGGATACACCCACCGCACCGCAAACCGGTCCGCCATCCATCCGAACACCACCGAACCCGCGGCAAAGGCATAGCCGAAGACCGACTCGATCTCGCCATATTGGGTCTGGTTCAGGTGGAACTCCCGGCTGATCCGCACCGAGGCTCCGGCCAGGGTTTGGCGATCCATGTAGTTGATCGCCGACGCCACCAGCAACAGGCCACACACCGTCCAGGTCCAGACAGCGCCTCGGGAGGCTTGGGGCGTCGCGGTGGAGACCATGCGCTCACCCTTCCCAGGACTGCCCATCCCACCGGGTCACCCGCTGGAGCAAGGCCACGACATCGTCGGAGAACGCCTTGAAGAGCAACTCCCCCTTCTCTACCGAGGCCAGATGGGGCCAACCAATGTGGCCCGATCCGGTGCGGTCGCGCGTGATCCACGCCCGGGATGCGGGAAGGAAGGGGTTCCCCGGAGGCACAGGCTCGAGGCCCTGAAAATCCCCCACGAGATGGGGGGCGAGACGCAGGATCATCGAGGTCTCCCACTCGCAGGCGTGACCCATTTCCTTCTGGTGCAGCGTGGGGCCGACACCCGAAGGAACCCCCGAAGGACCTGGCCCCGAGGCCCAGTAAGTGGCCAGGAGCAGCAGGAGATCCTTTCGCTCCCGATGTCGTTGCCGGACCTCGAACAGCGCCTGGCGTCCGGGAACATCGTTGCCGCCGTGGCCATTGAGGAAGACGAGCCGACGGAAGCCCTGCTGGATCAGGTTCTCAGCAAGGCCGGACAAGACATCAAGATAGGTCCGGGGTGGCGCGGACAGGGTTCCCTGGAAATCGAGGTGGTGGTCGGAATTACCGATCCACAACAGCGGGACGAAGAGCACCTCCTGGGCGAGCCGCTCGCGGACGCGTCGGACAACATCGCCAAGGAGCAGGCTGTCGGTGAACACCGGCAGGTGTTGGCCGTGTTGTTCGAGTGCCGCGATGGGGATCACCACCGGGATGTCCCGCGACAGCGAGGCCAATTGGGGTGCTGAGAGATCGGCAAAGTCCATGGGGGAAGACAGTCCCGCATCAGGCGATCAAGGCCCGGTCAGGGTCAAGCGTCTTGGCAGACATCGCCCAGCGCACGGCGCAAGGACCGACGAGCTTGTAACGAGGAAGGTGGGGCCTCCAGTGCCTTGCATCGCTGGGTGCGGGAGCACCGACAGGGACTGTCATCCGCAGGCACGGCAAAAGCATCGCATCGAGCGAGTTCTCTATACGCTTTGCTCTTGGCTCGATGCTCTCTGCACCAGGAACCCCTGTGCCGTGGCACGAAACTTCTCCACCTGCGAAGCCTGCCAGGCTGCATCACAACCGAGTTCCCGCGCCATCAGTCCCGCCACCGTCGGCGCCATATCCAACGCCGCTCGTGCGTTCAAAAACAGGGCCCGGGTCCGCCGCGCCAACACATCCTCAACCGTCTGGGCCATCTCCCGCCGGACGGCCCAGACCACCTCCGCACCCCAGATCGGCAGCGCCGGATGCAACACCTCGCCCAACCCCGGATCGCCACGGACCAGGTCGTGGATCGCCACGGCATCCGAACCGTAGACCGACAGCCTGCCGAATCTGTCCGCGTGCTGATGGTACCCGTGGATGTTGAGATCTCGCGTAACGCTGGGGCGTTCTGTGAGACGCGCGAGGACCGCCGCCTGGGTGACGCAGTCTTCCGCCATATTGCGGTAGGTGGTCCACTTCCCTCCACAGATGGAGACCACACCCGAGGCATCGATGTGGATCGTGTGGTCCCGGGACAACGCCGCGGTATTATTTCCGTCGCCGGATCGGACCAGAGGACGCACCCCGGCAAAGGCGCTCAGGATGTCGTCCCAGGTCGGCTTTTTCTCCAGGTACAGAGCCGCCGTCTCCAGTAGGAATCCAATCTCCTGATCCATCGGAACCGGCTCAACCGGGACCGATGCGATCGGCGTGTCCGTGGTCCCGACAAGGGTGTGGCCGTGCCACGGAATGGCGAACATCACTCGTCCGTCGCTCGTGTGCGGGACCATGATGGCGGTGTCGGACGGCAGGAAGCTGCGGTCGAGGACGATGTGGACTCCCTGGCTCGGAGAGATCATGGGCTGGACTCCAGGTTCGGCCAGGCGCCGGACCTCATCGGTGAACGGCCCGGTGGCGTTGATAATCACCTTGCCCCGCACGATGAAGGTCTGGCCCGACTCGAGATCCTTGAACTCAACCCCGGTGACGAGTCCGTCCGGATCCTTCAGTAGTGCCGTCACAGGCGCGTAGTTCAGGAGGGTGGCTCCCTGTTCCGCCGCGGTGGCGACCATGTTGATCAGGAGGCGACTGTCGTCGAACTGGCCATCATAATAGACGACTCCACCATGAAGGCCCTCAGTCTTAATATTGGGCAGGCTCTGCAGTGTCTCTTCCTTGGAGAGCAGGTGGGAGGAACCGAAGCCGTAGCGGCCGGAGAGGCTTTGGTAGAGCTTGAGGCCAATTCCATAGAACGGTCCCTCCCACCATGAGTAGCTCGGGACGACGAAGCGCAGTTCGCTAACAAGGTGGGGTGCGTTCTGGCGCAGAATGCCCCGTTCTCGCAGGGCCTCCATGACGAGAGAGACGTTGCCCTGCTCGAGATAGCGCACGCCGCCGTGGACGAGTTTGGTGCTCCGGCTCGAGGTGCCCTTGCCGAAGTCGTGTCGCTCCAGCAACAGGGTTCGATAGCCCCGCGCGGCGGCGTCCAGAGCGACCCCGACGCCGGTGGCTCCGCCGCCGATGACGATGAGGCTCCACGGCTCTGATTCCGCCCGGGCCCGGGCCAACATCTCGTGACGATTCATGCCCGCGGCCTCCTTGAAGTCTTGGGGCTGGCCGACTTCCGCGCGGGCACAGCCTGTTCCCATTCCTTCGCCCGCTCGAGGGCGTCGGACCACCGGGCTCGGAGCGCTCCGGACTGATCCTTCGACATCCGAGGCTTGAAGATGCGATCGACCTTCCACTGGGACGCAATCGATGCAGGGGATTTCCAGTACCCGACGGCCAATCCCGCGAGGTAGGCGGCACCGAGAGCAGTGGTCTCCGTGACCGAGGGACGCACCACAGGACACCCCAGGAGATCGGCCTGAATCTGCATGAGTGGTTCGCTTCGGGCCGCACCTCCATCAACCCGCAACTCAGGAATGGACGTACCGGTGTCGGCCCGCATCGCGTCGAGCAGGTCCGCCACCTGGAAGGCGATGCCCTCGAGTGCCGCCCGGGCCAGGTGGGCCGCCGAGGTGTCGCGGGTGATGCCAATCATCAACCCTCGGGCGTAGGCATCCCAGTGCGGTGCACCCAGGCCGGCGAACGCCGGCACCAGGAACACTCCGCCGGAGTCCGGCACCGATTGGGCCAAGGCATCGACCTCCTGGGCCGATCGGACCAATCGGAGGCCATCCCGAAGCCACTGGATTGTGGCGCCGCCGATGAAGACGCTGCCTTCCTGGGCATAGTGGATCGGAGCCGATCCCAGCCGCCAGGCGATGGTGGTGAGGAGCCGATTCCTGGAGGGCTGGACGTGGGTCCCAGTGTTCTGGAGCAGGAAACAGCCGGTTCCGTAGGTGCACTTGCTCGATCCGGGTTGGAGACACATCTGGCCGAACAGCGCTGCCTGCTGGTCTCCGGCGATGCCGCTGATCGGAACCCCCTTGATCGACGGAATTGTGGTCACCTCGCCATACACCTCGCTCGATCCCGCAACGTTCGGAAGCAACGTCCCGGGGATCCGGAACAGATCCAGCAGCGCGGGATCCCAATGTGCGGTCTTAAGGTTGAGCAGCAGGGTGCGTGAGGCGTTCGAGACATCGGTGATGTGCCGGATGCCGCCCGTCAGCTTCCAGACCAGCCACGTGTCGATGGTACCAAAAGCGAGGTGACCCGCCTTGGCCAAGGCACGGGCCCCAGGGTTGTGATCCAGGATCCAAGCGATTTTCGTGCCCGAGAAATAGGCGTCCACGATCAGACCGGTCCGCTTCTGGATGTCCTTCGCACGACCCTCCGTCCGCAACCGGTCACAGGCCCCGGCGGTGCGGCGATCCTGCCACACAATCGCATTCCCGAGCGGCTTCCCGTTCCGACGATCCCAGACCACCGTCGTCTCACGCTGGTTTGTGATGCCCACCGCTGCGATGTCGCGCGAACTCAGCTTTGCCGCCTTCATGACCTGGGACACCACGCTACGGGTCGATTCCCAGATCTCCTCCGCATCGTGTTCAACCCATCCCGGCTGGGGGTAGATCTGTCGGATTTCCTTCTGGGCGACACCGCAGGATCTGCCGTCGGCATCGAACAAGATCGCGCGGACGCTCGTGGTGCCGGCGTCGAGGGACAGGATGTAGGCCATGAGGAAGCGGGTTGAGGTATGGGAAAATCAGAGTCCGAACAGCAGGCGATACAGGAAGGCTCCAGCGAGCCCCCCGAGCACGGGTCCGACCACCGGGATCCACGCATAGGACCAATCCGAGGACCCCTTGCCAGCGATGGGCAGCAGGGCGTGGGCGATCCGGGGACCGAGATCCCGTGCGGGATTGATGGCGTAGCCGGTGGGACCCCCGAGGGAAACCCCGATGGAGACGACAAGGAGTCCGACGAGAAGCGGACCAAACCCCTCGCTCCATCCGGGGCCCTTCAGGTTATGGGCTGCCGGCACGGCAATGGCTCCGAGGAGCAGGACTGCGGTCCCAATCACCTCGCACAGGAGATTGGCAAAGGGGCTCCGGATCGCCGGTGCGGTGCAGAAGACACCCAGCTTCACCGCCGGATCCGCGGTCTCTCTCCAATGAGGCAGGTACGAAAGCCAGACCAGGATCGCGCCCATGATGGCGCCGGCCATCTGGGCCAGGATGTAGCCAGCGACCTTGGTCCACGCGAAGTCGATGTTGCCGATCGCTGCCAACCCAAGCGTGACGGCGGGGTTCAGGTGTCCGCCGCTGAATCTCCCTACGCAGTAGACGGCCATCGCCACGGCAAGGCCCCAGCCAAGGGCGATGACAATCCAGCCACCTCCATTCCCCTTGGAACGGAGGAGCACCACGTTGGCGACGACACCGTCACCCAGAAGGACCAGGAGTGCTGTCCCGATGAATTCAGCAAGGTAGGGTGACATGGCGGTGGACCGGTTGGACGCGACGGACCACGACCCGAACCGGAGGTATTGGGAAACAAGCTGAGTGTGGGAGTTCCAAAGACGGGTCTGAAGCCAAATTCCTGAGCCCTAGTGCCCAATCCGTGGCAGATACCCGATTCCCCACGGCCTCCCCCCAAACTCATTTCTTCCACTGGCTGATCGGCCGGGAAAGCGGTTCCATGAAGCCATCACAATGACCGCGTCTCCTCATGCCTGTGTTGCCCCGGACGGGGCCCTTGTCCGTCCCGATCAGGTCCATTCCCTCGTCGCCGAGGCGTGTCCGGCAGCTTTGTACCAAGGAAAGCGGGTGCTGCTCATCATCCCCGATGGCACCCGTACAGCGCCCATCGGGATGATGTTCAAAGCGCTCCACGACGAGATCGGCGGGGTCTGCGCCCACTTCGACATCCTGATCGCCCTTGGGACCCATCCGCCGATGTCGGAGGAGGCTATCTGCCGCCGTCTCGAGATCACCTTGGAGGACCGCAACGGGTGCTATCAGGGGGTCCGGTTCTTCAATCACGAGTGGGACAACCCGTCCGCACTTCGTTCCCTCGGGTCCATCCCGGCCGACGAAATCCACCGGCTTTCCGGTGGCCTGTTCGCGATGGACGTCCCGGTCAGCATCAACGCCCGGGTTTTCGACTACGACGAGCTGATCATCGTGGGTCCGGTATTTCCCCATGAGGTGGTCGGGATGAGTGGCGGCAACAAGTACCTGTTCCCGGGGGTGAGTGGACCCGACATCCTGAACTTCTTCCACTGGCTTGGAGCGGTGGTGACGAACATGGGGATCATCGGTAATCCCAACACCCCGGTCCGGGCGGTGGTGGACCGCGCCGGGGCCATGGTGCCAATACCCAAGAAGTGCTTCGCCCTCGTCGCCAAAGGGGAGGGCGCTGTCGCGGTGTTCGCGGGGACGCCGGAATCCGCATGGGCGGCCGCGTCGGAGGTCTCGGCCCGGCATCACATCGTCTGGAAGGACCGCCCCTATCACACCATCCTGTCATGCGCCTCGACGATGTACGACGAGCTCTGGGTGGGAGCGAAGGCCATGTACAAGCTGGAACCCGTGTTGGCCTCGGGCGGGGAATTGATCATCTACGCCCCCCACCTCCACGAAGTCAGCGTGGTCCACGGGAAGTTCATCCGACAGGTCGGCTACCATTGTCGGGACTACTTCCTGAAGCAGTGGGATCGGTTCAAGGACCTGCCCTGGGGAACCTTGGCCCATTGCACACACGTCTTCGGAGGCGGCACCTACGAGAACGGGGTCGAGATCCCACGTGCCCGGGTGACCCTTGCCACTGGCATCCCGGAAACCGTCTGCCGGGAGATCAATCTCGGCTATCGCGATTGGCGCAGCATCCGGGTGGAAGACTTCATGAACCGCGAGGCCGAGGGTATCCTGCACGTGCCCAAGGCAGGGGAGCAGCTGTACAAACTGAGGGCCTAGGGATCATGGATGCCGATTTGAAATCCCGAAGGCGAAGTTTGGGGGTGGATCAGGCTCCATGACCCCAAACACGCCCCAGTTCGACACGCTCCGTGAGGCCTACGCGGCTGTCTATGACTGCCGACCGGAGGAGTTCGAACACCGGGTGTTCTGGCGTTGCCTGTATCCCCACGCCGGAGTGCCAGCCCGGTGGATGTGGTGGGTGGAACGGGACTTCTTCCGGACGGATCTCGAGACGGTCCACGCCCTGGGCGAAGCCCGCTCCGGCGCCGACGTGGAACGGGCGATCGATGACCTTGAGAATCACGCCCTGGTGGAGCGCAGCCTTCGGCGGGGAACGTTGGGGATCCGGCTTTCCCCATCCCGCCTTGGTCGCGTGCTCAAACCTCTCCTGCCGCTGCTCAGACCCCCGCCAGAACGCCAGGAATCTGAGCCAGTGATCGCCCCGACACCGGCCCCCGCGGAGGGAACTCGCCGACCCACCCGCCGGGTGGACGAGCTCAAAAGCCTCCGTCGGATCCATTCCCGTATCGCCGCGGGAATCGCGATACCGGAGGCGCTCCAGGAAGCCGGTTGGGGGAAGGCGGAGCTTCTCGGATCCCTGACCGAACACGCCCCAGCACACCCAGAACTCGCCTGGCTCCTTTCCTACCTTCGTATGCTCGACGAGGTAGAGGCTCTACGGAGGGGACGGCCGAGTGCCTGAGGTCCGGCCTGAGTCGCCCGGAGCCCCCTTCCCCCGCGTCCCCGGTCTAGCATAGGCTCTGCCCGTGCATTCGTTCCGATACGTCAAAGACCAGCTGCAGTGCGAGGACGTGATCCTGGCCGACCTCGTCAAGAAACACGGTACCCCGCTCTACGTGTATTCCCAGGCCACGCTGTCGGACCACTTCACCAAGCTCGACCAGGCATTGGCCCCGCTGGACCACCTGATCTGCTTCGCGATGAAGTCGAACTCGAACCTCGCCGTGATCCGCACGCTGGCGGATCTCGGCAGCGGGTTCGACACGGTGAGCGCGGGTGAGATCCAGCGGGTGATCGCCGCTGGAGGTGACCCCCGGAAATGCGTCTTCGCCGGTGTGGGCAAGACCGAGGAGGAAATCGCGTTCGCCCTCGACCAGGGTATCTACAGCTTCAACGTGGAATCCGAGGCTGAGCTGGGACGAATCAGCCGCGTCGCGGTGAAGCGGCGCAAGATCGCTCCCGTCGCGGTGCGGGTGAACCCCAACGTGGATGCCGGCACCCACGCCAAAATCACGACGGGTACTTACGAGAACAAGTTTGGTATCGCCTTCGAGGAGATCGAGGGCGTCTACGCCCGGGCCTCCCGACTCCCCAACCTCCGCCTCCGGGGACTGCAGATGCACATCGGTTCACAGCTGACCGAGGTGAAGCCGTTCGCACTCGCGGTCGACAAGGTCGCCCCGCTGGTGGCGCGGTTGAACGGCAAGTACGGATTCGACTTCTTCAGCATCGGAGGTGGGATCGGGATCGTCTACAAGGACGCCCTGGCCAGCGGGTCGGAGGGCTGGTGGAAGACTCCGACGGGTCGACGCATCCTGACGCCCTCCACCTATGCGGAGACGCTCGTGCCCAAGCTCAAGTCCCTTGGGCTGCGGATCCTTCTTGAACCCGGACGATTCCTGACAGGCAACGCCGGCGCCCTCGTCACCCGGGTGGAGTACATCAAGAAGACCGGGAAGAAGAACTTCGTGATCGTCGACGCGGCGATGAACGATCTGATCCGTCCCGCCTTCTACGACAGCTATCACGAGATCGTCCCGCTGGGCCGTCGTGGCGGGAAGACGATCCCTTCGGATGTGGTCGGCCCCATCTGTGAGTCCGGCGACTATTTCGCCAAGGATCGTCCCCTCCCGAAGGTCGGCGAAGGCGACTGTCTCGTCCTGCTGAGCGCGGGAGCCTATGGGTCGGTGATGGGATCCAACTACAATTCCCGCAGCCTCCCGCCGGAGATTCTGGTCAACGGACGGAAGGCCTCGGTCGTGAGACGCCGTCAGGCGATTCCGGAGATCTGGGCCGGTGAGCAGTTGGCCGCCTGGCAGGGCCGTAAGTCCAAGGGGTGATTCCCTCGGCCAACCGGCAGGATCGATTGGGTGGATTGGGAGGGTTGTCGCGGTGGATTCGGCAACGATTCATCCGTGGCGGAGTCGGGCTGGCCTGAGGGCCGCGGCGCGAATGCACCGCGGGTCGGTGGCGTGGTCGTGGAACCAGGCTCAGCCAACCGCTGGCGTGCGTAGCCTGTAGCCGCGGTCGACAAAGGACTCCGGTAGCGGCTGGCTCTCCTCCTTAGGGATCATCACTTCGATGTAGGCCGCGGCGTCCTCCGACGCGACCTTGGCCAGCACCGCATCCAGCTCGGCGTTGGTACGCACCTTGGCCACGATCCAGCCCTTGCAGCCAAACGCTTCGGGCAACAAGTGGTAGTTCACGGTCGCCAGGTCGTCGTACGGATGACCGAGCTCGCTGAGCACGACCTCGACGCCATACGAACCGTTGTTCAGGACGAAGATCCGCGGCTTGATGCCGTACCGCCCCATGACGGCCAGTTCGTTCAGCGTCAGCTGGTGCGAGCCATCACCTGTCACCATCCAGGTGCGGCCAGTCTTCTTTGCCATCGCCACGCCCAGACAGGCGGGCGTGGCCCAGCCGATCGAGCCCCAGAGCCCCTGCTCCTGGGCGTCGACGCCGGCAGGCAGCAGCATCTTGTTGAGCCTCAACATGCAGGTGCCGGTCTCGATCACCAACGTGTCGCCGCTGCGCAGCTGCCGCTGCAGGCGCGGGTAGAACGAGTCCGACGAGATCGCGTCGCCGGCGGCCCCGACAAGCGGCGCCTGCTCCACCCGCGGCCACTGCACCACGGGGCGGGCCGGCACCTTCTCGACCAGCGCCTCCAGCACGTCATCGATCGCCGCGCCGACGAAGACCTTGTCGCCCGCACGGACCCAGTTGTCGTGGATGCTGACCACCTTCGTGGGATCCTGCAAACCGGTCCACATGCCGGTGTTCAGCTCGCTCGTCACCACACCGCCGATGTCCAGCACCAGGTCGGCCGCGGCCACCGCGTCACTGATCTCCTTCGAGCCCGACAGGACGCCCGCATAGAGGCCCATGAACTGCGGCATCGACTCGTCTAGCGTGCCCTTGTCGTTCGGGGTCGTCACGACAGGGATGTTCGCGCGGTGCACGAACTCGGCCGCTCGGTCACGCACGCCGTAGCGCGATACGAGCGACGTGACCATCGCCACCGGGTTCTTCGCGGCGGCAAGGCGCGCGAGCACGGTGCCGACCGCTGCGTCCAGCTCGGCTTTTACACTGTGCTGGCGCTTGACCGACGCGAGCGGCTTGCCGGAGACGGGGGTGCCGGTGATCGGCATGTTCCCTTGCAACTCGGAGATCACGATGTACGCCGGCATGCTCTGCCGCAGCGCCTCACGGATGACGCGCTCGAGCTCGTCGACGCAGTTGTCCTGGGTCAGCACCGCACTCACGCAGCAGGCCGACCCCGAGATCGCCTGGAAGCGGTCATACACCGTGTCGCCCAGGTTGTGGTGCGTGATCAGTCCCAGGCGCTGGATACGCTCGCCGGGCATACCCACCAGATGGAACACCGGAAGGCGGTGCGCCTTGCTGCCCATCACGCCGTTGATTGCCGAGAGCTCGCCCACGCCGTAGGTGGTGGAGAGAATCGCGGCGCCGCGCATACGCGCGTAGCCATCCGCGGCGTAGGACGCGTTCAGCTCGTTGGAACACGCGACCCAGGAGAGCCCAGGCACGTTCTCCGTGGCGTCGTTGATCGCGAACGCGTAGTCGCCGGGCACACCGAAGATGCGGTCGATGCCGAGCTGCGAGAGACGGGTGAGCGTGTACTGGGCGACGGTCGGGGTGGGCATGGGTATTCCTCGTTGGGAAACGGATAGGGATTTGGCTTCTAACACTTCGTCAGGAGAAGAAGGTCGGGTTCCTCTAGCCCGAACTGATTGTGGCTTTACTTCGGGATCTTGGCGGAGTCGACCGCTGATTCTCACCTGCGAGGCGAATTGCGCCAGAATGTTTGTTGCCGGTGAGGGTAACGTTGGGAGGAGTTGGCGGGTCGTTGCGCCAAAAAGACTGTTACCCCCCCTGGAATGGAGAGAGCGATGAGCTTTGGGACGCCGCAGGAGGTTTTAGAGAGCCTGCGACGGTGCTACCAAGGGCTTGGGCAAATGCATCGCCGGAGGCTTATCGACCAGGCGGCGGAGATGTTGGTCTAACACCGGAAATCGGCGTTCCACGGGGAGCGGAGGGACAGGGGGCAGGTCACGGGGTTCCAACACCCAACTCCGGGGACAGGTCATCTATAACCATTGGATGGCACCTTGGCTCAAGATTCCCGGGCCCGCGCTTCTGCAACCTGTTCCGGGATTTGGCACAGGGAAGCGACCACAAATGACCTGACCCCAATCCGTCGATCTGGCCTGGCGCTCAACGGGCTTCAAGGGGCCGGGGACAGGTCATCTTTCACCTGATCTGGGGGCGGGCTCGGTTATCGGACCTCTCCCACCGCAAAACTTGGCCCTGGGCTTGGGGCCAGGTCATGGATCTCACTGCCCCGTGCAGACGAATGACCGGGCACTTAATCTGTTTTATCGAAGGCGATAGAAGGTCGTTTGTTCCGAGGGACCCATAAACACTGCGTCCCGGTCACCGATCACAAAGGGGGTGCCGGCGACGGGAGTCCAAATGGATCCGGTCGCCAAACTCGACGAGGACTCCAGGGATTGGGCGGGGGCCGAGGTCGGCCATTGGATCAACATCTGACCGCCGGCCGGCTGGATGGACAGCGCCACGACGCTATCGCCGGTCGAGTAGCAGACATCCGAGAAATTCTTGAGCGCCGCCTCAAGGTCGTATTGGTCCGTCGTCCCGTTGTTGTCGAAGTCGAACACGCTCGGTATCCCCCAGTTCGACAGCACTCCCTGGAGGTCCGCCTGGTCGACCACCTTGTCCAGGTTTCCGTCGCCCGGGCAGACCGGTTCGGAATCGAGGATCGCGTTCATCACCGCCATGAGCTCATCCAGCGCCTCGCGTTGAGGTTCAGTCAGAGCACCTCCGGCAAGCAGGTTGTCGCGCGCGTTGTCGAGGCCGACTGGATTGGTGGGGGTGTGGTTCAGGTCGAACAGTTCAAAGGGATTGATGTCCGAGTCACAGTCGGCGTATGCGGATCTGACCAGTTTATACCGGTCATTGCGAACCGTCCAAACCGCCTTCGGTAGGATGGTCAGATTGGTGTAGACGTAACGCCGAACCTCGCAGCAGCTCGAGTATTCGACCGCAGCCCCAGGTCCGAACCATTCGGCACCATTTACAAGTGCCAAGCTTTGACTGCTTAACAGGGTGTCAGACCCAATCTTCTGTCCCGCGACGGTGAAGACCGATGGAGGAATGTGAACGTTCGGCGGAACGGTGGCTCCCTGTTCCGAATAGTTGTACCGACGGCTCGGTGGAGCGGACGCATTCATCAGATAGGCCAGGATCGGCACACAATCCAAGATGTGCGATGCGGGCACGATTGAACGCACTTGGATTCCAGCGATTTCACCGAACAACGAGAAGAGGTCCACCGCGTTGACCATGTTGGTGACGGACCGACCCGGCTGAACAACCATTGGACCCGAAACGATCAATGGGGCGCTGACACCCGTCTGGTAGGGTGATGCCTTGGCTCTAAGGGGATTATAGGGAGCCAGGACGCTGGGGTAGTAGGTCCCATTGTCGCCGCAGACGATGATCATCGTGTCGGTCGCCTCCGGACTGTAGTTCACCTCTCCAGTTGGGAGACGGGTCGCAAGTCCCGCTCCTACCAGAAGTCGCCCGATTTCATGGTCCAGCGCATACAGCATGAGGCTGGTCAGCACTTTGATCTGGGGACCGGTTTGATTCCCTTCCGGAATGGAGGCGGGCCAGGTGAACCCTGGTGGATAGAGATTTGTGGGGGGTTGCTGGTAGGGGGTGTGGATCGAGCTGTAGCTGACCGTGCACATCCACGGTTTCCCTGGAGTCGAGGCTTGCTGACGAATCCAATCCAATGCGTCGTCCGTCTGGGCCGTGGCCATGTAGCGACGGTCCAAGACCTGGGCGACGTTGGTGCCGTTGTTGATGGTTCTCAGCCAGGCATAGTACCCGTTGCCGGCCTTGAAGTTCGGCGAGATCGTGGCGGCAGCACAGTTCGTGGCGAAGGCTCCGGTCGCAGTCAGTGCAGGGATGCCGCCTGCTTGAAGGCATTCCTGTCCTGTGTATCCCGCACCGCCATTGTCATCACAGTAGACGTTGCCCTGGGACCCAAGAAACCAGCAGACACCCCGTGCCGGACCGAGAGGAAAACCACACGGATACAGGGTGGTATTCGTGGTCTGTCCCCCCAAGGTCGTGTCGATGAACGGAGGTCCACCCGCCAAGCAACCATTGAAGTAGTTCCAGCCCAACGCGGTCGGCCCGCCGATCCCCGCCGGATTGTTGCTAGGTCCTCCGAGATGGTATTTGCCAATCATCGCGCTGACGTAGCCAGCGCCGGCCAACACTCGGGGTGTTGTCATCTCGTAGGGTGAGATCTGAGAGGACGGTGGGTTGTAGTCGAGCAGGGCAGACTTGACCCCATTCCGCACGGGGTACCTACCGGTGAAAAAGCATGCCCGGCTGGGAGAGCACTCCGGCATCATCCAGCAGTTGTTGAACGCAACACCTTTGCGAACCAGCGTGTCGATCACCGGCGTGAGAGTGTCGGATGCCGGATTGAAGGCCCTCAGCTGGTCGATACCGACATCGTCCAGAATGACGAAAAGGATGTTCGGTTTAAGTGGGGATGTTTGTGCCGTGACACTCCCGGTCTGATGCGCGACGAAGGCCAGCCACACGACGGTCCAGGTTAGAATATTCCTCAACTCCACTTGGACATCTTTCCATGCGGCAATGAGCCTGCCAACTCCCCACCCTTGCTATCCATTCGGAATAGGCGGGTTGGGTGGGCTTCGGTGGGAAACCGCTGCCCTGCGTATCAGCGAATTACTCTCCGGCCACCTCCTTCAGGGACACACCTCCTTCAGGGACAGGTCAGCTATTTCCTCTACGAGTCAGAGGGCCTGCCCTGATCCGGATGCTCGCCATCACCAGGTTCCGGGGGGTTCTGGGGCCAGGTCATCTATCACCAGATTGAGGATACGGGCTGGGTGGAACCTCCCGAATCCAAGACCTAGGGCCAGGTCATGGGTCTAGGATGCCCCGCACAGACTGATGACCTGGCACTCTATCTGACCCTCTATCTGACCCCGGGCTCTTCAAGCGCCTCCTATGCCGCCCCTTGAAAGGGCCCAGACCGTTTGAACGGATACCCCTACCAGGCGGGAATACCGCCAGATCGAGGGCCAGGTCATGCTCCTGCCAGCCGGGTTGCGGGGGGCCGGGGACAGGTCATCTATCACCGAATTGAAGGTACAGGTTGGGTTGAACCTCCCGAATGCAAGACCTGGGGCCAGGTCATGGGGCTGAATGCTCCTAGCAGACGAACGACCTCAAACTAATGACCTGGCCCTCTATATGACTCGATCGAGCTAGCCGATCACTTCCGGGTACTCCGCTCGGCCATCCAGAAGACGTCCCGCTTCAAGTCGGCCTTGTTGCCAATCGGAATGTTCAATGCGAGGAGAACCCCTTTTTTGATGGGACGCTTTAGCTCGGCAGAGAGCCACTTGTGGATCTCGGAATGTCCGTCGGCGAAGGCGATGCCGGCGGCGCCGTTATGATAGGCGGCCGGGTAGTCGACCAACTTCTGCATCTTGCTGCCGTCGCCCTCCGCAAACCCGGCCATGTCGACCACGAAGTAGCCGTCGTTGATCGAGTCCTCGCGCTCGTCGAGAAGCACGAACGTCTGGGACGGACCCGGATTCTGAAGATCGCTCTCCTTCGTATAGACCCGCCAGCCATTGCCCGACTCGCTCCAACCGGGTCCACCCACCCAGTTGTTCATCGACATGCTCCGGATGCGCGGCACCCGGCGCTTTTCGCGGGTGTTCATCGCCATGGTCATGTCAGCGGGACAATGCCAGACACCCACCGACTTTCCGGTGTAGGGCCAGAGGACACTCTTCTTCGTGAAGGCGTCGTGGTCCCAGTTGTTGGGGTCCGTCTCCCTGCCCCTGGTATTGTCGAGCCAGCTCCCGCCGGTCCAGTTCGGCACCTCCCTTTGACCCGGTGGGGTCCAGTTAGCCGCGCCGACCAGCCGATCGCCGTTGTCCCCGGCATAAAGTTTCCACGCCATCATCAGCTGGCGCGAATTGGTCATGCACGAAATCCCTTGGGCCTTGGTCTTCGCCTTACTCAATGCCGGCAGGAGCATACCGGCAAGGATGGCAATGATGGCGATCACCACCAGCAGTTCGATCAGGGTGAAGCCGGTCGCCCGGCGACGATGGGAGGAAGACATGACGGTACAAGACATGGCGGAGAACTCCTTTCGGATGGGAATGTTGTTTCCATAACACGTGGGCGCAGAGCGAACAAGGATGGGTAAGGTCAGCACTCTCAGGACCGGATCGAATCCCCTTGGCCCTCCTGACGCTCCTGCCGTGAACTGAGCGCCGATGCACTGCGGCTCGGTGGTTTTCCTCGGAATCCTGGGACTGATCCTGCCCGCCTGGACGGAAGGCCTCCCGGCATGGGATTTCCGTCGGGAAGATACCACCGCGGTCTGGGGACCACTTCATGCGGTCCAGATCCAGCAGGATGCGGAACGGGGTCTGGTTCTGAACCTCACCGGCGAGGATCCCTACTGCGGCAGTGGCCCCTTGGCCTTTCCGGAGGTTGGAGCGCTGTGGATGGAGATCGAGATTCGGTCCCAAACAGGGGGACTCGCGCAGCTGTTCTTCAATCCACCAGGATCCGGGTTCAGCGAGGATCATTCCGTCCGTTTCTCTGTCCCTAAGGACACCTGGACCACCCTGAAGGTTCCGATTCCATCCCTCGCTCCGAACCGCCAGCTGCGGTTCGACCCACCGGGATCGTCAGGCCGCTGTGAGATCCGCCGTCTTCGGTTCTTGCCGCGACCGACCCTCCAGCCGCCCAACTGGGAATCCCCTCGTGCTCCCCGGACGACCACCGCCTCACATCGGGTTCGCAGCGGGGATCTGGAAGTGATGTTGGGCGACGCGTGGGGCGAATTCGATGTCCGCGTGGCGGGTCGGCCGTTCGCGATCGGGCACAACCGCTCAGGCATCGGCTATTTCAGCGGGGACGGACTCCGATGGTGGATCCCCGAAGGACGGGTCTCGGTCCGACGCGTGGGTCTGGTCCTGCAATGGGTCCTCCAGGCCAAGGATCCTGATGGCGCCCGATGGGAGTTCTCTCAGCGCTTTCGGCCCGATGCCTCGAGGGGGGCGATCCAGATCGAATCCGAGGTCGTCGTCTCGGAGCCACGGTCCGTCGCGTTCCTGCCGGTCTTTGGTATCCATCCTGGTGTCGGATCCTTTGGTGGACACAAGACCCAGGCCCTTTTTGCCGGCGTCGAGTACCTGGAGGACGAGGACAGCAGTTCAGAACGGACCCTGCGTGGAGCCCAAGCCCGGCGGGTGGTGCCGGACTCCCTGAAGCTGACCATGCCGTTGATGGCCCTCGCGGCCGAGGGTCAGTGGCTCGGGATGCTGTGGCGTCCAGCAGAGGACCTGTCGGCCGTATTTGATTCACCGGACCGGCTGTTCAGGTCCGGGGGCAGTCTGATGGCGCTGGCCTTCCCGGGTTCCAATCCTTCGATGCGCGAGGATGGCGACGTCCTTCCCTACGGGGGGCAGCCATTGGAGCAACAAAAGCCTCATCGGTGGTACGTGACCCTGATGGGAGGATCCGGAGACACCCTCGTGCCCGCGTTGCAGGAGGCAGTCTCACGCTTGGGAGTGCCGAAGCTGAGGGCTCCAGTTGAAGAAGCCGCCTCGCTGTGGAGATCCCTGGCTTTGGGTTGGCTGGATTCCGGCATCCGTGAAGCAGACCGTTTCCGCCATGCCGTGGGTCCAGGTTTTGGACTCCAACCGGCATCCGATGCTGCAGTCCACCTCGGTTGGCTGGGGCCACGGCTCTCCGATCCGACACTTCGAACCCGGGCCAAGGACGCGTCAGACAAGGCCGCAGCCTTGGTTCCAAAGGGTTCGCTCGTCTCACACCAGATCGGGCACATCCGCCAACCGCTACCGGCCCTCGTCCTTGGCGAACTGGAACCCGAGCTCCGGTCCATCCGGGACGAGGGATGGAGTTGGGTGCGCCGGTTCGACTCCAACGGTGTCCTGAACTACCAGCCTCCCACCGGTGGCATCGACTACGCCTCGACGCACGACTCCCGTGATGCGAACGGGATGACCGCTCAGGCGGTCGGGCGCATCCTGGAGTGCGGCTTCTTCACCGGGGATCGGTCCCTGATCACAGAGGGAATCCGGCTGTTGGATGCAATGGCCCGATATCGGAACACCGTCCCGCGGGGAGCCCAGAGCTGGGAGATCCCATTGCATGCGCCCGACATTCTGGCGAGTGCCCATCTGGTGAAAGCCTACACCCTTGGCTATGAATGGACCGGGCGCGGGGATTTGCTCGAACAAGCCAAGTATTGGGCGTGGACGGGAGTTCCATTCGTCTATCTACAACCCGCCGGTTTGCCCGCATCCGCCATTGGTCCCTACGCCACCACTCCGGTGCTCGGCGCAACCCAGTGGATTGCACCCAACTGGATCGGGCTTCCCGTCCAGTGGTGTGGACTCGTGTATGCCGATGCCATCCGACGTCTCGCACGTCATGATTCGACGGGACCTTGGATCGGGTTGTCCGACGGCATCGCGCGTTGCGGAGTCCAACAGGTCCATCCGGCAACCGATGTCGGGCTTGGAGGACTCCTGCCCGACAACTTCAGTCTCCGAGAGCAAACCCGAAACCCGGTGCCGATCAATCCAGCAACACTGCTTCCAGTCGCGGCACCGGCCTATGGGTTGGGTCCGCTCTACGACTGGATCTGCGTCCGGGAGCGCGGCTTTCTGATCCATGCGCCGGGCTCCATCCGTCGGGTCGTCGTCGAGAAACACGGAGTCCGTTTCCGGGCTGAGGGTTGGCCCGTGTCGCCCTGGCGTATACTAATCCACGGACTGCCACATCGGCCCAAGGTCTGGATCGGATCCAGACCCGTGGAGATCCAGGCACCGCATCGGTTTGACCCAGCCACTGGAACGCTGGTGCTCGAGCTGGATCATCCCGCGGACGTTCGATTCGTCGCCGAGTGACTCCGTCGCCTAGCGGGTCATGGTGTGGGTGCCACGCGGAGGAACCGTCGATCGACCGAGGTCGGCGGCAGCGTGACGAAAGGCGTGGAGTTTCCAAGGGTTCCGGGAATCCAATCGTTCCAGGTCTTCAGGTCATGGGAACTCTGCACGGTGAATCGTACGGGCAGGGCACCCGTGATCCGGAGTTGCAAGTCGGTAGGGTTGGTGGAGTCGAGTCGGAGTCGCGGTTCCGTGTCATGCCACACGGCGAACCCGAGCGATTCATAGGTATCGACCGTGTAGAAGCCACCGCCCACGCCGAGGTCGTTCCCATTCCAGGCCAGCGCCAAGACAGGCCCGTCCCAGATCCGTCCTGGTGAGGTGTCCCACACTTGGTTGCGGAGAATCATGAGGTTGGTCGCACTGAGGTGCCTAAACACGCCGCCGACAGCGAGGTGACCCGTCTCGGAGACCGCCAACGCCCGGACGGATCCAGAGGCGACACCACCGGCGATCGTGTTCCAAGACGATCCCGTCCATTCAGCCAGCCGGCGACAGGGTTGCCCGTCCACTTCTGTGAACTCACCGCCAGCCAGGAGCCGATCGCCGACCGCCATCAGCACGTGGACCATGCCATTGAAACTTCCGAGTCGCTGTCGACCGGATGGAGTGTCGAGGATGCACAGGTGTTGTGGGCCCTTCGGAAGGGTCACTGCAAATACGGGACTGCCATTCCAGAGGGTCACTGCCGTGATGGGTGTGTTGGTGGAGAGGACAGCTCCATCGGGGAGCTTCGAATCGAGTACCGCCCAGCGGGACTCGGTCCACGACCAAAGCGCCCAAGGTAGGGTGGCGTCCCGCAGATCGACGCCCGCGATCGTCACACCTCTGGAATCGGCGGCGATCTGACGGACGCTGAGCGGATGGGGTGATGTTGCGATGCGCCAGGTACCATTGGTCCATTGGGAAAGGACGTTGATCATTCCCCCGGTGTTCGCATCGATGGCTTGGACGGGGCTCCACAGCGAATGGCTACCGGCGGTCACGAGGGTCGCTGACTGGAATCCGGACCAGACTCCGCCGTCCCAGAGTCCCACCATCTTTCGGCCGGTCGCTGTCGACAGGGTGACAGCGAATCCAGAGGCGGCAGAGGTCACTCGGCTGCTAGAGGCGCCAACGGCATTGAGACCAGCGTTGAGAGGAGTCCAGCGAATCCCGTCATGGTGCCACAGGATCTGGGCGGTGGGCTGGTAGAGAGCCCGGTTGGTATGGCCACCGACAGCGAAGAGTTCCCTGCCCCGGACTTGGAGGGAGCGGATGGGAGCCGCTTCGTGACCGAGCACAGGGGTCCACCGGGAGCCATCGAATCGCACGATGGAATAGGTGTTGGTGCGATTCTGTTCAGTGACGCGGAACGTGCCGTGTACGAGTAGATCGGCACCCTGGACGGCAAGCCCGATCGCAGTCGACTCGGCGGCTGGAAGAGTCAAGGGCTCCCATCCTGAAGACCGGAGACGAAAGAGGGCACCTGGGGTTGGATATCCAGCGGAGACCAGGGTGTCATTCCACCAAGCTATGGCGGCGCCACTTTTCCCGGCGATGTCGTGTCGCCCGACGGCTTTTGGGGGCGTGGGGGCGGCGCCGAGGATGGCCTTAGGAACCTCGGTCCAGGGTCCACCATCAGATCGCCACAGTGTGCGGGGTTGGTTGAGACTCTCGTGGAGGACGAAGGTGGTGGAGCCTGCGAGGACAAGATTGGCCTTGGAGGTGGCAGGGGCTCCGGACCCCAGGGGTTCCGACGCCGCTCCGTTCCAGATCGCGGCATTGGTGGCCATGACGTTGCCGATGTTGGTGAAGGTTCCGCTGACAACGACCCGATCACCCTGAACCGCGATGGCCGCGATGGTGGTTGGGCTTTTGAAGTGCCAGAAATCCCACGTTGAACCGTTCCAGCGTACCAGACCGCCCCGACTGAGGCCTGCGAGCACATCAGCGCCCTGTGTCGCCAGACAAAGCACCTGCTGGCCCGCTGGACCGGATAACAGCGGTTCCCAACGCTGGCCATCCCACCGGCAGACATCCGCCTCGGAGCCCCCAACGAAAGTCCGAGGCCCCTCGGCACAAAGGATCACACGACCGGAGGCGTCGAAGGCCAAAGCGGACGGGATCTGTTCGGCCGAAAAGGTTCGCCAAAGTCGACTTTCCCAATAGCCCGCAGGTAGGGGAGACAGGCTTACGATTCCAGCCAGGAGGCCAATGAACCACCGCATTGCCGGACGCCAGCCCCTAGAAATCATCTCGAAGGCTTGGCGGCCGTTTGATGGTTCTCAATCCCCAAGTCGCCCGCCACAGACCCCGCAAATGCCTTTGGAGCAATGACCTTGACCTACGCGTCCGTCGAGCAATGACCTGGCCCTAAGGAACAATAACCTGGTCCTTAACCCAGTTTCGCCAGCGCCTCATTTATTTGGGGTCAGGCTCCTGGGCGGCAGGGCTCGTGATCAGATAGATGACCTCGCCCGAATCGAACAGTGGAAGAACGATGCCTGACTTGACTCTCGTCTGACGGATGATGCGCCGGACGTGGGGGCGAAGGGGCGGGCCCGGTTCTTTAAACTTCCCTGTCGGGTTTTGCCGCGAGGCATTTTCCAGCTGGGGAAAAGCACGTTCCTACAAACCTCTCAACCCAGCTCAGCGCATATATCTAGGGCGGTTGCCTGCGGCCGGTCGGGCAGCTGGCCGCCTGGCAGCAAAGACATACCTGATTCCTGTGCGCCAACCATTGGGGCGCAACCCGTCGCCGAGACCAGCGCGAACGCACGGTGGTTTTTCTGCACGATTCCTACCCCACACCCGAAACCTCGCGGGAAAGCATTCGACCCGTACTCGATGCAGCCAACGACGCCCTACCTCATCCAGACCGTGAAACCATCCTGCTCCGAGTATTGGAATGGAGCCGTCGGGGTCAGGTCATCTGTCACTCTAACCCAGCTAATTCACAGGCATCGACAGTGTAGAAGCCACCGCCCACACCGGGGTCGTTCCCGTTTCAGACCAGCGCTGGGACAGGACCGTCCCAAACTCTTTCAGGTGAGATGTTCCACACCTTGTTACGGAGGATCATAAGGTTGGTCGCATTGAGGTACCGAAACACGTCGCCGACGGCGAGGTGACCCACCCGCAATTGTGTTTAAGGACGATTCCGTCCATTCATCAGATCGGGGGTGCGGTTGGCCGTTGACTTCCGTGAACTTGGCGGTGGTCAAAAGTAGGTGCCTGTCTGCGAGAAGGGAGTGGACATAAAAGCGACCTAGCCCCTGACCTGCTTCTCTCTGATGGACGACCTGATCCATGGTCGCCCCCTTGCCCCCTTATCGTAGTTGTCTCCATGGAGACCGGCGAAGGCCATGGAATCCCGAATACCACACCCGTCCCTCGCTCCTCTCTCCAATCGGCAAAAGAAATTGCGCGGTCTTATGGCGGCCCGAATGCTTGAGACCGGAATTATGAAAGCAAATCACTGGGAACTTCTGGGCAAACTCTGTTTCGTGCTGGGCTTCGCCTCCATCCTTGGCTCCATCGCCATCTGGTTTCTTGCAGGGGGCCAGGCGCCCGAAACTCAGGCACACGCCGAACGTTTTGGCATTTTCGTCGGATTGTGGGCGCCGACCTTTTTCTCCCTCTCGAACCGCTTCGATCGCTTTTCGGTGATGGCGGCCTAGCCAATTAGGAATCTATCAACCAAGGGCGAAGTTAAGCCGGGGGGCAGGTCACCGATCGCGAGGTGCTGCATCACGATGGGTGGAGTCCTCTTCCACCAGTTTGGGGAATGGCCCAGGTGTGACAAAGGGATCTGGACCCAGTATGGCGTGGTTGCCATAGGAATACCTCGATCCGAGCCGACAGCAGAGGAAGGAGGCTGATTTCGGAGGGGCAGACAGAGGGCAGACAGAGGGCCAGGTCATCTATCACTAGATTTGGGGATAGGCTGGGCATGGCGTGAGGGGCTTTGGCCGTGATGGAGTACTGGGCATGCGAATACCGCGATTCAAGGCCGCCCCAGAGGAGGAGGCCGGCTGTTACCACTGCATCTCCCGTGTCGTGGAGAAGCGTCATGCCTTCAAGGAACGGGAGCGGGAGATGTTCCGCTCACTCCTTCGAGAATACTCCGCCTTTTGCGGGGTGGAGGTCCTCACCTGGTGCATCCTCTCCAACCACTTCCACCTCCTGATCAAGGTGCCCCTGAAACCCGCGACTCCGCCGCCCATCGAGGCCTTGATCGAACGGTTGAACCACCTCAGCAGCAGCGCCCTGTCCGCAGCTGCTGCCCAGCAGATGGTCGAGCGGTTCCGCGCTGCCGGTCAGGAGGGACCGGTGGAGGAACTGCGACAGCGGCTCTGGGTCCAGATGTACGACCTGAGCCACTTCATGAAGCTGCTCAAGCAGCGCTTCAGCCAGTGGTTCAACCGGGTCCATGACCGCGAGGGAACCCTATGGGAGGGACGGTTCCGAAGCACCCTGGTGGAGGGGAACAGTCCCGCCCTGGCCATGGTGGCGGCGTACATCGATCTAAACCCGATCCGGACGGGCTTGGCGAACGATCCCAAGGACTACCGCTGGTGCGGGTATGCCGAGGCGGTGGCGTCCAATGCCTCCGCCCGAAAGGGACTTGCCGACGCCTTGGGTGTCGGGGTCGATGCGGTGCTGCCGGAATACCGGAAATGGTTGTTCCGGCAGGGAGAGGAACGGGAGGGGACCGATGAGCAAGGCCGTCCTCTTCGGAAGGGATTCGATCGGGAGAGTCTGCTGAAGGTGTTGGCGGAGGGGGGAGAACTGCCGCGGACGGAGTATCTGAGGCTGAGGATCCGCTACATGGTGGATGGGGCGGTGCTGGGGAGCCGCGAGTATGTGGACTCGGTGTTCCAGCAACACCGGGACTGGTTCGGCGCGCGACGGACCTCCGGAGCCCGCCCCGTCCGAGGCGTATCGGGCTTGGCCCTGAGTTGTTTGCGCGACCTTAAAGTCCGGGTAGCCGGGTGAGCTGAGAACGGTCAGGAACTTGCCGGTCCCTAATCAGAGACCATGACTGCGATTGCCTCACCACGGGCGATCTGGGTGGGCTTGAGTTGAGTGATACAGCTCGTG